>Ga0308397_1000306_pt1 | contig 37274 bp, 32 predicted proteins | sample Hotspr20SampleT8_FD_202356 | JGI IMG/M metagenome (GOLD analysis project Ga0308397, IMG submission 202356) | Hot spring phototrophic mat microbial communities from Mushroom Spring, Yellowstone National Park, Wyoming, United States - 20051001_T8 ...
AAAACATAAGCTGAAAAGAACCTATCAAAGATACAAAAATGTAAGCAAATCACAACTCAATAGCTTCTACAAATTCACCTAGTCTAGCTGAAAAGAACCTATCAAAGATACAAAAATGTAAGCAAATCACAACTTCTAAATTATAATATTATGAGAACAAATGGCTGAAAAGAACCTATCAAAGATACAAAAATGTAAGCAAATCACAACAAAAATCTGCAACGGTACCTGGCTCGATTAGCTGAAAAGAACCTATCAAAGATACAAAAATGTAAGCAAATCACAACTATTTGTACATTGAATTTTGCAAGAATATCGCTGAAAAGAACCTATCAAAGATACAAAAATGTAAGCAAATCACAACTATGTTGGTATGTTCCATTACATCCTTCAGCTGAAAAGAACCTATCAAAGATACAAAAATGTAAGCAAATCACAACCACTTTTGACACATAGCCTTTAGGTTCGAGGCTGAAAAGAACCTATCAAAGATACAAAAATGTAAGCAAATCACAACTCTATTCCATTGCGAAACATCAAAGTTCTAGCTGAAAAGAACCTATCAAAGATACAAAAATGTAAGCAAATCACAACAAAATATTAATAATTTTATTTTCCAAATTTGCTGAAAAGAACCTATCAAAGATACAAAAATGTAAGCAAATCACAACTGAATTGGCTATTTAGTCAATACGAATTTCGCTGAAAAGAACCTATCAAAGATACAAAAATGTAAGCAAATCACAACAATACTCGCTGCAGACACCGCCGAACTAATGCTGAAAAGAACCTATCAAAGATACAAAAATGTAAGCAAATCACAACTAAAAGAAATCAAAATCGAAAAAGGCGTTAGCTGAAAAGAACCTATCAAAGATACAAAAATGTAAGCAAATCACAACATAAACAAAATAAGTATGTACACACTGCTGCTGAAAAGAACCTATCAAAGATACAAAAATGTAAGCAAATCACAACTCTATCTGATTAGGAACAATAACAGAAAAGCTGAAAAGAACCTATCAAAGATACAAAAATGTAAGCAAATCACAACACAGAGGCTTTTAAATATGTTCGTAACACGGCTGAAAAGAACCTATCAAAGATACAAAAATGTAAGCAAATCACAACTCGTTATACGTATATTTGACACGTCAATATAGCTGAAAAGAACCTATCAAAGATACAAAAATGTAAGCAAATCACAACTTCCTGCTCGTTGTTGAGATAAGGCTTGTTGCTGAAAAGAACCTATCAAAGATACAAAAATGTAAGCAAATCACAACCTATTAAGTTGGAATTGTAATCAAGGCAGGGCTGAAAAGAACCTATCAAAGATACAAAAATGTAAGCAAATCACAACGGCTGTCGCACCCGATAGTAATAGTCAGATGCTGAAAAGAACCTATCAAAGATACAAAAATGTAAGCAAATCACAACTGAGAGGAAAAAGGGTATATCAACCATTCGGCTGAAAAGAACCTATCAAAGATACAAAAATGTAAGCAAATCACAACTAAAAAATGCAAATTGAAATGGAAATAAAAGCTGAAAAGAACCTATCAAAGATACAAAAATGTAAGCAAATCACAACTCGCAAAATAAGACGTATCAAACGCTTTTGGCTGAAAAGAACCTATCAAAGATACAAAAATGTAAGCAAATCACAACCATACAGCTTCGCACCTTCAACAAGAGCTGCTGAAAAGAACCTATCAAAGATACAAAAATGTAAGCAAATCACAACTACTCGTCGTTAGTGTGTTCTGCGTTAATAGCTGAAAAGAACCTATCAAAGATACAAAAATGTAAGCAAATCACAACGGCGACGACGCATCGAATACAACGTCATCAGCTGAAAAGAACCTATCAAAGATACAAAAATGTAAGCAAATCACAACAACCAAACTCCAAAGTTTTTTGTAAGTGTAGCTGAAAAGAACCTATCAAAGATACAAAAATGTAAGCAAATCACAACTCCAATCAACATATACATTGTCAATACTTTGCTGAAAAGAACCTATCAAAGATACAAAAATGTAAGCAAATCACAACCATAAACTTTAACGCCACGTTCTCGCAGGGCTGAAAAGAACCTATCAAAGATACAAAAATGTAAGCAAATCACAACACCGCAGGGCGAGTATATGTTCAATGTGGAGCTGAAAAGAACCTATCAAAGATACAAAAATGTAAGCAAATCACAACCGGCATCTTGGTAGGGGTGATCCGTGGATTGCTGAAAAGAACCTATCAAAGATACAAAAATGTAAGCAAATCACAACCAATACCATCTTTAATAAAAAAACGTTCTAGCTGAAAAGAACCTATCAAAGATACAAAAATGTAAGCAAATCACAACAGATTATTAATTAATAACGATTTATTTTTAGCTGAAAAGAACCTATCAAAGATACAAAAATGTAAGCAAATCACAACTCACGTTGTAAAAATCGACGATGTGTTAAAGCTGAAAAGAACCTATCAAAGATACAAAAATGTAAGCAAATCACAACACATTTCAACTAATTTTAATGGTATTTGAGCTGAAAAGAACCTATCAAAGATACAAAAATGTAAGCAAATCACAACCATTTGTGGATGTATAGCCTACGGAGTGTTGCTGAAAAGAACCTATCAAAGATACAAAAATGTAAGCAAATCACAACTGGGTTTTATGTTTCCAATTTCTCTTTTTAGCTGAAAAGAACCTATCAAAGATACAAAAATGTAAGCAAATCACAACCAATCCAATTATACTCTTTACAAGGCTTTCGCTGAAAAGAACCTATCAAAGATACAAAAATGTAAGCAAATCACAACCCATATTCAGAGCTATGTTTGATGAATGTAGCTGAAAAGAACCTATCAAAGATACAAAAATGTAAGCAAATCACAACTACGGAACTTGCAAAAGATGGTATTAATCCGCTGAAAAGAACCTATCAAAGATACAAAAATGTAAGCAAATCACAACTAATTCCAAGTTCGTTAACAATAACTTTAGCTGAAAAGAACCTATCAAAGATACAAAAATGTAAGCAAATCACAACGTCTGGCAAGGGTTTGACGTATGTTGTCGGGCTGAAAAGAACCTATCAAAGATACAAAAATGTAAGCAAATCACAACGTCTGGCAAGGGTTTGACGTATGTTGTCGGACTGAAAAGAACCTATCAAAGATACAAAAATGTAAGCAAATCACAACAAAGAACAAATCTTGGAAATCTTAGCCAACCGCTGAAAAGAACCTATCAAAGATACAAAAATGTAAGCAAATCACAACTATTTGAGATTGCCCTTGTGACAGCAGTTACAAATAATTTGCTACGTGGCATATTGTCATCTTCACCACGTAATAAATGCAAATTTTCGTTAATGTAGTCAGCTTCTTCCTGACTTAGCCGAATGCTAAATTGTGTCGGCAACGGATTTTTGATTTCTTTTTCGCTCATAATTTTATTTTTTTTGAAACATATATTTATTTTTTTTCGTATATTTACATGAGGTTTCAGCATACACTGCAGCTGAGTAAAAAGCATAGCGTCGATACTTTTATGCTTTTCCTTAAAGAGCCTATTTTTTAGGCTCTTTTTTTTATTACAAATGCTGTTAAAAGCCATTTCTTTTGTTTGTTCTTATACATCAGTTCTATAACAAATCTTATATTTTTATTTTCGTATATCTTTCTTTTTTCAGTAGGCTGAAAAGAACCTATAAAAGATACAAAAATGTAAGCAAATCACAACTGTAGATTATAAAACCTACATTTTTTTGATTTAAAATTTATTTTAGGCAGATTTTGAATTATAATTAAATAATTTCATATAGTTTTGTGAAATTTTTAGCGTATGAAAAACATATCTTTTAAAAAAATTGGTTTATACTTAATACCCATTGTTATTTTTCTGATAATATCGTTTGTTTATTTTTCACCTGTTTTACAAGGCAAAAGACTTCAGCAAAGCGATGTTGCCAATTATTATGGAATGTCGAAAGAAGCAATTGATTACGAAAAAAAAACAGGCGAAGTTGCCCTTTGGACAAACAGTATGTTTGGCGGAATGCCAACATATTTAATTATTAACGTAGCTCGTAATAATATTTGGAAATACTTACACGCCGTATTTACATTAGACACATTTAAACCCGTTGGAATGTTATTTTTATACCTATTTGGTTTTTACCTTGCCTTGCTATTACTCGGTTTCAATGTATGGACAAGTTTTGCAGGAGCACTTGCTTATGCTTTTTCGTCGTATTTTCTTATAATTCTCGAACCAGGACACATTACAAAAGCACTTGCCATAGGATATTTACCTATGCTTGTAACGTCTGTTTATGTTGCTTACCAAAACAAACCACTTTTAGGTTCTGTTGTTTTCGGTATATTCCTCACTTTACAACTTATGGTCAACCATGTTCAAATAACATATTACACTGCCATCATTATTCTTATACTAATAGTTTTTAAACTAATAGAAGTCATTAAAACCAAAACATACCTTTTGTTTGCTAAAACCTCGGCTTTACTTATTTTAGCTTCGTTATTAGCTTTCGGAAGTAACTTAACCAACCTATGGCTTACGTACGAATATGGAAAATATTCAACAAGAGGAAAATCGGAATTAACTTTCGATATAGAAAACAAAACAACCGGCTTAGACAAAGATTATGCAACATCGTGGAGTTATGGAATTGACGAAACACTTACTTTGCTAATACCTAATGCAAAAGGTGGTGCATCGTACAGCAAATTAGACGAAAACACCGAAACATTTCAGTATTTTAAAAACAACTACGGAACTGCACAAGCCAAACAAATTTGTAGTCAAATCCCAACATATTGGGGAACACAACCATTTACAAGCGGTCCGGTATATGTAGGTGCGGTTGTATTTTTCTTGTTTTTTGTTGGACTTTTTTACTTAAAAGGCTGGTTAAAATGGTGGTTACTTATTGCAACTGTTATTTCAATTGCATTAGCATGGGGCAAAAACATGATGTGGCTTACAGATTTCTTCTTAGAAAATGTTCCAGGTTACAACAAATTCAGAACTGTATCTATGATACTTGTAATAGCCGAATTTACTATGCCTTTTATGGCTATTTATACATTGTACGAAATAATTACAAAGCCCATAGAAAAAGAACGTTTAATAAAATCTATTAAATTAAGTGCTGGAATTTTAGGAGGTATTTGCTTAATACTATGGATTATGCCATCGGCATTTTTCTCGTTTAATTCCGATATTGATACACAACTTTCTCAAGCAGGCTATCCATTGCAAAGTATTATTGCCGACCGTAAATCAATGTTTAGATGGGACTCGCTTCGTAGTATGCTTTTTATAATTATCTCTGCATCAATTATCCTATTTTACGCAAAAAACAAAATTAAAACCTCGTGGATAGCAATTATATTCAGTTTTTTGTTTATAATAGATTTATGGCCAGTTAATAAAAGATACGTTCATAGCGAACTTTTTGTCGATTCACGTCAAGCAAAAGAACCATTCAAACCAACTTTGGCCGATATGCAAATATTACAAGATACAACACTACATTACAGAGTATTAAATGTTGCTGTTAACACTTTTAATGATGCCCAAACATCTTATTTTCATAAATCAATTGGTGGATATCACGGAGCTAAAATGAAACGCTACCAAGAACTTATTGAACATCAAATTTCTAAAAACAATTTTCAGGTATTAAATATGTTAAATACACGTTATATTATTTTCCCCGATAAAGACAAAAACCCTGCTGCACAATTTAACCCACTAGCTCTTGGCAATGCTTGGTTTGTAAAAGCATATAAAATTGTAGAAAATGCAGATAGTGAAATAATGGCACTAACAAACTTTAAACCCGATAGCATAGCTATAATTGATAAACGATATTCAAAATTCGTAGATAACTTTAAATACACACTCGATACAACCGCATATATTAAACTAACTTTTTACTCACCAAACAAATTAATATACCAATACAATTCAAAAACACCACAATTAACAATCTTCTCAGAAATTTTTTACGATAAAGGCTGGAATTTATACCTTAACGGAATAAAACACGAATACTTTAGAGCAAATTATGTTTTAAGAGCATCTGTTTTACCACAAGGTAATTATACTGTTGAATTCCGTTTTGAACCATCATCTTATTTTATCGGAGAAAAAATTTCGCTAGCAAGCTCTCTACTATTATTAGTTTTTGCTATTTTTGTATTTTATAAAGAATATAAAAAACATTGAGAAAACTAAAACTAATATCATTAATTCGCCGTTTTACAGTTCCTGTACTCATTTATTTTCTAGGCATTATTCTGTTGCTAATTCTTATCTACCACGAAAAAAAATATGCTCAATTCAAAAGAGTTGACGAAAAGCTACTAAAAGCTACAGAATTAGTTCCAAAATTACTGGCTCCTGATTTTCACGACAGAGCTATAGATTCAACATCTATTTCACCTGAAGAAGACTGGAAAAACATTATGATTTTAACGCAATATGCCAAACAATTCGATGTTTCGTTTGTATATACTATTATCATAAAAAACAATAAAGCATATTTTACATCTTGTTCTACAACACCAGAAGAACTGGTCCGCAAAACCACTATACGTTACTTCGAACATTATGAAGAAGCCTCAACAGAAATGTTAAACCTCCCCAAAACAAAAAAAAACGTTTTTGAAACAACTACCGACCGTTGGGGCACATTCCGTACAGTGTTAGTACCTTCGTATAGCCCTTCTGGAAATTTTTATATTATTGGTGTTGATTTAAAAATTGAAGAAATAAAATCATACTTACGTAAAGAACTATTTTATCTTATAATGTCAGGCATAGTTTTAACTTTATTCTTTTTACCAACAATTATACAAATAATTCGACTCGACCGCCGTATTACTAACTTTTTAAAACGCAAAATAGAAGAACGCACTGCCGAATTAAGTAAAGAGCTAATAAATCACAAACAAACTACCATACAATTACAAAACACCATTAAAGAAAAAGAAGAATATGCTTTAAAAGCAAAGGAAGCCCTCGAATCTAAAACCAATATTATCACAACAATTAGCCACGAAATAAGAACACCTATTAACGTAATAATAGGTATGAATTCATTACTTATGCAAAGCAACTTAACCGATGAACAAAAGGATTATTGCAAAACCATAGAAAACGCTTCACGACAAATTATTTCACTTATGGAAGAAACTATGCAAATTTATTACTCTCAACCCGAACGTGTAAATTTAGAACTTACTTCATTCGAGCCAGATCAACTAATACAGCAAGTAATAACTCAACATTCGCAATTATTGCGTCATAAAAAACTCGAAATAACTTATAACATAGACGAAAGAATTCCACGACATCTTGTTGGCGACGAAACTTTTATAAGACAAATTTTATTCAACCTGCTAAACAATGCCATCAAATTTACCGAAAAAGGAAAAATTCACATCGAAGCCGAATTCGAAGAAATTCTGATGCAACAAAATAAAGTGATTATTGTATTCAAAATAAAGGATACTGGTTCGGGAATTCCTCTCGAAAAACAAAAACAACTAATAAAAGCTCTAAATGAAGACATTATTTACAACAAATCGTCAGGACTCGGATTAGGCTTAACATTAAGCAAACATCTTGCAAAAATGCTTAATGCTAATATATGGTTTAAAAGCGAAGAAAATGTTGGAACAGAATTTTTCTTAAGAATTCCTCTAAACATTGGGGCAGCAACAGTTAATCCTCTCGATTTACCTCTAATTCCAGAAGATTCTAAAAGCGATAAATTAAAAAAAACTACATTTAACATATTACTTGCAGAAGACAATGAATTAAATATTAAAGTAGCACTTCGTTCATTTGAAAAATTCGGACACGATGTATCTATCGCAAAAAACGGAAAAGAAGTTATTCAGCTTTTAACAAAACACCACTTCGACATAATACTTATGGATATAGAAATGCCAGAAATGGACGGAATAGAAACAGCATACTTTATCAAATCACACTATAAAGAAATTGGACACAAGGAGATACCTATTATTGCACTAACTGCCTACGCCACGCCCGACATTCAAAAAAAATGCGAAGAAGTTGGCATAAAACATTTTATCGTCAAACCGATAAATTTTCAACAATTAAATGAACTTATGTATAAACTTATTAATCGTTAAACATTCTTTTTTCAAAGTTAAAATGTTTGTAATTTTACTACTTTGTAGCAAGTCTCTATGCTAAGATACTTAACCATAATAATATTCATTTTTTTACACATACATACTAAAAGCCAATTTTACAACGGTTTACAAACCGATTTTGGAAAAAACCGCGTTCAATACAAATCATTTTTATGGCAATATTATCGTTTTCCTCTTTACGATGTTTATTTTTATGAAAATGGAAATAAAATTGCCAAATATGTTGCAATTAAAGCACAACAATACATTCCAGATTTAGAAGTCAAAATAGGAAACACTTTACAAAAACGAATTATTTTTCTTGTTTACAACAATTTAAGTGATTTTCGGCAAAGTAACATAGGATTAGTTACAGGTAACGATCAATATAATGTCGGCGGAACAACACAACTCATTGATAACAAAGTTTTTCTGTATTTCGAAGGCGATCATTCATTGTTAGATAAACAAATTCGTTCTACAATTGCTCAAATATTGCTCGATCAAACTTTATACGGCAGCGATTTTAAATCGAAAGTAACAAATACAACTTTACTCAATTTACCCGACTGGTTTTACAAAGGACTTATCTCATTTTTAACAGAAGAATGGAACAGCGAAATAGACAATTATGTTCGCGATGGTATCACAACTAACCGCTATACCAAATTTAACAGATTAACCGGCAACGACGCCATATACGCAGGACATTCTATATGGTACTTTATATCAAAAAAATTCGGTAAACAAACCATTCCAAATATATTATACCTAACTCGAATCTCTAAAAATATTGAAACAGGCTTTCTATACACAATAGGATTACCTGTTAAATACTTAAATTACGAATGGCTCGACTTTTATAAAAAACAATACGAAAACGATGAAATAAAACGTACAGCACCACCAGAACAATTTATTACAAAAAAAATTAAACCAAACCGTATAGTTCGCGACTTAAAAATTTCTAATAACGGACAATGGCTTTGTTATTCAACCAATTATATGGGACGAATTAAAATCTTTTTAAAAAATCTTCAAACAAACAAAGTTAAATGTATATACAGACACGGTGTTCGATTAGAACAAATAACCGATTATTCTTATCCAATAATAGCCTGGCACCCTTCCGACAAATTATTTGCATTTATTATAGAAAAAAAAGGTAGTATTTTCTTATACACATACGAATTAGAAACCGAAGAATTATCAGAAAAAGAAATGTTTCAAGTACAAAAAATACTCGATTTCTCCTTTTCACACAATGGATTTAATATTGTTATGTCGGCAGTAAAAAATGGATATACAGATATTTTCATTTTCAATAACGCATCAAATACTTACGAACAAATTACACAAGACATTGCCGACGACCGTTACCCACAGTTTATTGAACAATCACAAAAAATTTTATTTTCATCAAACAGAAAATATGAAAATTTAAAAACAGATAGTACTTTAAAAACTTACGATATTTTTATCTATAATTATAAATCAAAAGATACTACACTTACACGAATTACAAACACTCCTTTAGCCAACGAAATTCAACCTTTTTACATCAATAAAAATGAATTTATAATGCTTGGCAACGAACAAGGACTTTACAATCGCTACATAGCTCAATACGATAGCGTAATTAGCCATATTGACACAACCACACATTACCGTTATTTTACAAATATTAGTCAGCTTACAAATTATTCTCGAAATATTATAGAACATCATATTGCCGAAAATACAAAAACTACCAATTTATTTTACTATAAAGGTAAAATGTTCTCTAATATAAACGAACTAAAAAAAGAAAAAGAAATCGAAACTGTTTCAACTCCTTTTATAAAAGACATAAGAAGAAGCTATAAAGATAGTATTGCAACAAAAAGTAAAACAAAATCACCAACTGACACATTTAATTTAAAAATTTTAAATATTGACACTAACCAAATTAATATTCATAACTATATTTTTAACTTTCAAATTAATAAACTAAAAGGAAATTTAACTAATCAGGAAACAAATGAAGAAAAAACACAACTTAATTTTAAACCTATGATTTATCATACATCTTTTTACACAAACACAATAACATCGCAAGTTGATTTTGGATTTTTAAATAATTCATACCAAACATTTACAGGCGGACCTTTTTATTACAATCCAGGTTTAAACGTTTTCTTTAAGTTAGGCACAAACGATCTCTTCGAAGATTACAAAATTACAGGCGGTGTTCGTTTTGCAGGAAACTTTAATAGTAACGAATATTTATTAAGCTTCGAAAACTTAAAAAAACGACTCGATAAACAAATAGTTTTTCATCGACTTGCAATAAACAAAATTAACAACATAGCTTTACTAAAAACACATACACACGAAATTTTTTACATACTTCGTTACCCATTCAACCAGGTAAGTGCTGTAAGATTTACAAGCCAATATCGTTACGACAGAACTGCTTATATGTCAACTGACATTCAAACCTTAAAACAACCCGATGAAATAAACCTTTGGCTCGGCTTAAAAGGCGAATTTATATACGACAACACAATTACTAAAGGACTGAACCTTTTATTTGGTATGCGAGGAAAAATATTTTTCGAAACATATCATCAAACAAACAAAAATTTTCAATCGCTTTATGTGTCAGGAATAGATTTTCGCCATTATCAACCAATTCATCGAACTTTTATATGGGCAAGCAGATTAGCTGCAAGCAACTCATTTGGAAAAGCAAAACTTATATACTATTTAGGAAGCGTAGATAACTGGATAAACCTTAGCACAAAAATACCATTGTTCGATCCGTCAATCAAAATAGACCAATCACAAAATTATGTTTATCAGGCAATTGCAACTAATATGCGTGGATTTCCACAAAATATACGCAATGGGAATAACTTCATAGTATTAAACAACGAACTACGTTTTCCTATTATAAAATATTTAATGAATCGCCCAATTCATAGCGATTTTTTTGAAAATTTGCAAATCATTGGATTTTTTGATACAGGTACAGCTTGGACAGGAAAATCACCTTATAGTAAACAAAATGCCTACAACACAGAAATTATATATCAAGGACCTATTACAATAATCATTGATAAAAAAAGAGACCCAATAGTATGGGGCTACGGATTTGGTTTAAGAAGTCGTTTACTCGGATATTTCGTTAGAGCCGACTGGGCATGGGGAGTTGAAAATAATATGATTTTGCCAATGATTTTTTATTTATCTTTAAGTCTGGACTTTTAAAATATATATTAGTATGTATGAATGGATAATTCTTTTAATAATTGGCTTAGCTGCTGGCATTTTAGGAGGAATGATGGGCGTAGGGGGAGGTATTATTGTAATTCCTGCACTTATGTTTTTTTTAGGACTTAGTCAAAAAGAAGCTAACGCAACAAGTGTTGCCTTTATGCTTGCACCAACTGGTTTATTGGCTTTTATTAACTACTACAAAGAAGGTTTAGTTAATATTAAATACGCTGCCATTCTTGCTTTAGCTTTCTTTTTTGGAGCATACTTCGGCTCTATGTGGGCTATTAAAATGCCAATAGATACATTGAAAAAAATTTTTGGAATTCTCCTTTTATTTGTAGGCATTAAACTAATATTAGGTAAATGAAAAATTCAGATTATTTTAAACATAAAGCCAAAGAAAGTTCTACTCTTATACGCGAAATTAGAGAATGGTTACACCAACACCCCGAATTGTCGTTCAATGAAGTTGAAACAGCTTCGTACATTACACATAAATTAAGTAACTGGAATATTCCTTTTCGTCAGAATATTGGAGGACATGGTATCATTGCCTGGATAGAAGGTTCACTACCGGGAAAAAATATAGCACTCCGTGCCGAAATAGATGCTTTACCAATAGAAGAAGCCAATAATGTGCTATACGCATCAAAAAATAAAGGCATTATGCACGCATGCGGACATGATGTCCATACTGCATTCTTGCTTGGTGCTATAAAAATACTAAGCGAAATAAAACACGAACTTCAAGGAACCATTTATGGAATATTTCAACCTGCCGAAGAAAAAATTCCTGGTGGAGCATATTTAATGCTTCAAGACGAATTCTTTAAAAATTTAAAATTCGACGCAGTTATAGCTCAACATGTCTTACCCGATCTCCCTTCTGGACACATCGGAATAAAACCAGGACCGTACATGGCTTCGACAGATGAAATTTATATTACAATAAAAGGCAAAGGAGGACATGCCGCTACTCCACATCAAATAAACGACACTGTTCTGGCTGCTTCACAGCTTGTTGTAAACCTTCAAGCATTAGTAAGCCGTTTTACAAATCCAACCATTCCCACTGTTCTTTCTTTTGGAAAATTTATTGCAAATGGAGCAACAAATATTATTCCTAACGAAGTTAAATTAGAAGGAACTTTCAGAACATTTGACGAAGAATGGAGACAAAAAGCACTATCTCAAATTATACACACTACACATCATATAGCCAAATCAATGAATGTTGAAGCTGATATTAAAATATTAAACGGTTATCCTTCTTTGATTAATAACAACGACTTATTTGAAAAAATAAAAGCTATTGTAGAAACATTTTTACCTAATGAAAAAATTGAAATACTCGAAATGAGAACTACTGCCGAAGATTTTGCTTACTTTGCTCAAAAATATCCTTCTTTAATGTATCGCATAGGAACAGGAGGATTAGAATATTGTTCTCATCCATTACATTCACCAAATTTTAATGTAAATGAAGAAATTTTTTCATTCGCACACGGACTTTTAGCATATATTGCTTATAAATTATTATTTTAAATAGTCGACCCTTAAAAAGTAATTTTTAATTTTTTTTGAAAAGAGATGGTAGAAAAGAAAATGAAAAAATTGCATCTGAAATTGTAAAAATAGCGTCTGAAAAAAGTGAAAAAATTTTTTCTTCCACTTATTCATCATCCTTTTGAAGTTGAATGCTACTGCATGCTGAATACTGCTCTGCTGCAACCAACATGATATTGATGTTATCGCCAAATACTCCTTTGAATTTTATGACCTAATACAAAAGTGAATGTTTAGTATGCAACGTATTTCTTAATGAGAAAAATAAACTTTTACCTGATTTTGATCTTTTACCTTCGGTAACATTTTTAAAAAATTGCAAGTTTTATGCCTCTAAAGTACAAAATCTTGCAGAATTTTTACTAAAAAAATTAGATTAAGTTATTAACAATCAATTGTTTATTGTGTTAATAAGGGTCAACTATATAAATTTCTACGTGAAAATTCTTTTTTATGCATTATTTTTTGAATCAAAAAACATCTTTGACTGAAAAATAGAAATTAAAAAAAAGAGAGACTGACTCAATTTTGAGACAGCCTCATTAAAATATTCCAAAAAAAAACATATTAAATCCTTTTTTCCATTTAAAAGTTAGCTTTTTTCAATAAAAAATACTTTCTTAGTTTTTGGAGTTATCTTGTAACGTTCGTCAATTCTGTATCCTACCACCCAAACTATATCATTATTATTAGTTAGGACAAAAATGTCCTTTTTTAAATCAACAGAGATTTTAATATCTTTTAAAAAATCGCTTATTTTCTTTTTTCCTTTCATGCCAATAGGAATAAAAAAATCGCCTTGCTTCCATTTTCTCAGTGTTAAAGGAAAAGTCAATTTATCGTAATCAATACAAGCAGTATAACTATTGGATGGAATATTTGACATATCTTCTATTTCAATTAATTTAAATTTTAATTTTAATGGAATATTAAGCTCAGCAGTTGATACATAAATTTTACACATCTCAGGTAACTTCAAATTATACTCTTTTTGTTTTAATATCCATACATCTCTATCAATCAAAATTATATATTCCTTACTATGAATATATTTACCAGTTTGCATTTTATTTGTAAATAATTCTTGTATTTGTTTATCAATAAAACCAAATTTTTTTAAATAATAAGCCAATACTTTTTGTAATCTTTCATTTTTAATGAAATTAGTCTTTTTAATTCTAATTGTTTCGTCATTTTTTTCAAGCAATTTTTCAAGTTCTTTGTAAATATAGTCTTCCAATAACTGCATTTCTTGTTCCCATCTATAAAAATTATCGTTTTGAATATGATAAAATTCTTCCTTTAGTTTAAGAAATAGAGGTATAATTTGATGTCTTATTTTGTTTCTTAAATATTTATCTTCATTATTGCTACTATCTTCTCTCCATTCGATATTATTTTCTTGGGCATATTGAAAAATTTCTTTTCTTGTAAAAAATAATAACGGTCGTACAACACGGTTATTTTTGACAGATATAGATGTTAATCCTTTCAAACCTGTACCTCTAAGCAAATTTATTAACATTGTTTCAATACGATCATCTAAATGATGTGCAGTAAGTATATAATGGTAATTGTGCTTTTTACATAATGTGTAAAAGTATTCGTAACGTAAATTTCTTGCAGCTTCTTGTATGTTTAATTTATTTGTTTTTGCAAAATCGTTAGTATCAAAACGAATATTATGAACAATAATATTTTCATTTTTTGCTACTTCTAAAACAAATTTTTCATCATTTTCTGACTCATTTCCCCTCAACTGAAAGTTACAATGAGCAATGGCAAAGTTATAATTCAAAGTTTTTAAAATATGTAATAAAACCATAGAATCTATTCCACCGCTAACCGCAAGCAACAAATTGTCTTGTTTTGAAAATAGCGATAATTCTGTTATGTACTGCTCTACGCGAAGTGCCAAGTTTAAGTTATTCATACTCTATTCTTGCTTTTAATGTTTTTAAAATACCCTTAGCCTTTATAAGGCATTCTTCGTATTCCTCTTCTGGGACTGATTGTATTGTAATTGCACCACCAGTAATAAAAGAGAAATAAGCATTTTTTGAATTATATTGTAAACTTCTAATTACAACATTAAAATCGAAATTAGCATCAGGTGTAATATAACCAATTGTTCCTGAATACAAGCCTCTTTTAATAGTTTCATATTTGTCTATTAATTGCATAGCCTTTATTTTGGGTGCTCCTGTCATACTTCCCATAGGAAAAGTTGTTTTTATCACGTCGGTAAATATCACATTTTCTTTAATTACGGATTGAATCGTAGATATCATTTGATGTACAGTAGGATATGTGTATATTTCGCATAATTCTTTTACTGTTACACAATCTTTTTCAGCAGTTCTAGATAAGTCATTTCTAACTAAGTCAACTATCATAATATTTTCGGCACAGTTTTTTTCGCTTTGTTTAAGTGTGTCTTTTAGTTTTTGGTCTTCTTCGTAATTTTCACCACGTCTTATTGTTCCTTTTATTGGTTGCGAAATAATAATTCTGCCGGTTTTCTTTAAATATCGTTCTGGTGATGCACAAATCAAATATTTATCATTTAACCTATAAAATGCCGAAAAGGGAGCAGGATTTTCTTTTCGCATTTTTAAATAAATATAATGTGGGTTAATTATAACATTTTCTGCATAAAATTCCTGACAAAAATTTACTTCGTATATGTTGCCTAATTGAATATGTTTCTTTAATTCATTAACCTTCGATGAATATTCTGTTTTTGTCATTCTACGTTTAAAAACTATATTTTCGTTGTATTCATTAACTTTTTCGGTCTTAGTATTAATTATTTCAATAAAAATATTATCGTTTCCTTTCTTGCTATTTCTGCTATTAATAAATACTTTGTCATTTCTTATTTCTAATGTATATAAGGGTTGGAAAAAATAAAACATAGGAAATTGAATGTAATCTGGGTTTTTAGAAGATAAATTTTCGATTAAATTTTTTACATCGTACGATATATGACCAAATATTAAATCGTTACAATGCCGATGATATTCATAAAATTCTTCAAATACATTTTTTTTTTCGGAGAAAAAAGATGTTTTTATTCCCCAAGCAGCAATAAATTCATAATCGGTAAATGTATATTGGTTGGAGTCTAAAATAATAAAAACCGGTTGATTTTTTAGATACTCTATTAACGAAGCAATAAAATCATCTTTATTAGTGTAATCAAGTTTGTATTCGTTAAGCATAAAAAATTATCGTATAAAAATATTATCAATAATGTCACTAGCTAAAATGGAGTATTCAGATTCTTTATATCCTTTAGAATAAATAATTTTTGCTTCTTCGCCAGCTAGTCCGTGAAAATAAACACCTAATATAGCAGCATCTACTGGATTGTATTTTTGAGCTAAAAAAGATAAAATAATTCCTGTAAGAACATCACCTGTTCCTGCTTTTGCCATTGCAGGTGTACCGGTACTATTGAAGTAAGTGTAACCTTCGGGAGTATGAATTTGCGTATGAGCCCCTTTCAAAACTATTATTATACCATACTTATTACTTACTTCTCTTGCTGTTAAAAACCTTTTGTAATGTGTGTCATGTATTCCAAACAACCTGTCAAATTCCCTACTATGAGGAGTTAAAATTGTATTTTTTGGTAAAATATTGAGTAATTCTTTATTTTTGCTTAAAATATTCAACCCATCTGCATCAATTATTAAATGGAGATTTTTTTCCTTAACATTTTCTAATACTTTATTAAATGCTTTAACTGTTTCTACTTCGGTTCCAATACCAGGACCTATTCCAACAGCTGTAAACATATTATCTATAGAAACACTGGTAAAATAATTATCATTATTATCAATAGAAAGCATAACATCTGGCAAATTCGATATAACTGGTAAAATACAATTTTTAGGTATATGAACATGAAGTAAACCTACACCAGAACGTAAACAAGCCTTTGCTGCAAGAATAGCACATCCTGGTTTTTCATAACTTCCGGCAATAAGCAAAGCATGTCCAAAATCTCTTTTTTCGGCAAATTTTCTCCTTTTTCTAAGTAATGGTTTAATTATTGAATCGTAATAAATGTAATAATATGGTGATTCTAATTCATTTTTTATTTTTTCGTTTAACGAAATGGAAACAATATCAAAGTCTTTGACATAATCTTCGTTTTCGGGAAAGAAAAAAGATAATTTAGGAAATTCTATTGTAAAAACTTTGTCGGCTTTAACTATTGCATCAGTGTCGTTATTGGAATTATCTTCGCCCATTAAACCACTTGGATTATCAATTGATATTATTCTTGCACCAGAATTATTTATTTTCTTTATTAACGTTTTATATGGTTCACCTAACGGACGTGTAAGCCCATTACCAAATAAAGCATCTATAACACAACTATTTTCATCAATTGTAACATCGTCTGGATTAAAAGTTATATACTTTTCTAATTTTTTAATTTTTTTTAACCTTTTCCAATTTTTTGCGCAATCGTCAGATAATTTATCTTCCTGTGCAAATAAATAGACTTTGATATTAACCATTCTTAATTTATGCAATTTCCTGGCTATCGCCAAGCCATCGCCACCGTTATTCCCATGACCACAAATAAAAACTAAATTTTCAAATTCATCATGAATATAGTTCCTTATTTCGCAGGCTAAATTACTAGCCGCCCTTTCCATTAAATCAATAGATTTTATTGGCTCATTTTCAATTGTATATTTATCTATTATAGCAATTTGACTAGTGGTAAAAACTTTCATAAGCTAAAATTTTTACTTAAAAATTTTTTATTTTAGTTTTCTTTATATCTTTGCCTCGTAAAATTATAAAATATTTGAATATGTTTAAAAATCATCCCAAAGGACTTATTTCAGCTGCTCTTGCAAATATGGGAGAGCGTTTTGGTTTTTATACCATGATGGCAATTTTAGTCTTGTTTCTACAAGCAAAATTCGGATTAAGTGGTACATGGGCTGGTATTATTTATTCTATTTTTTATTTTTCAATTTATATACTAGCTTTTGTAGGTGGTCTTATAGCCGATAAAACACGAAAATATAAAACTACTATTTTGACAGGTTTGTTTGTAATGTCTTTAGGTTACTTACTTATTGCAATACCTACACCAACGCCCGTACCTAATAAAACTTTATTCCTTATAATCTCTTGTTTCGGATTATTTATTATTGCTTTTGGTAATGGCTTGTTTAAAGGAAACTTACAAGCTCTTGTAGGACAAATGTACGACAACGAAACTTATGGAAAAATGAGAGACGCAGGTTTTTCTATTTTCTATATGTTTATTAACGTTGGCGCATTCTTTGCTCCTTTAGCTGCAATAGGAATGCGTAATGGATGGTTAAAAGCTCATGGTTTTGAATATAATGCTACTCTTCCTGAATTATGCCATAGATATCTTGAAGGAAATATTACATCTGAAGCATCCGAAAAACTTTCTGAACTTGCATCGCAAGTAAGTGGAACAATTGTTACAGATTTAGGAGCTTTTGCAAATGAGTATCTAAACATATTTACTACAGGTTTTCATTATGCTTTTGGAATTTCTGTTATAGCAATGCTCATATCTGTTCTTATATATCTTGCAAACAAGAAAAAATTTCCAAATCCTGCACCAAAAGTTAAAGCATCAAGCAGTTCCACTACTAACATTCAAATGGAAGCTAAAGAAGTTAAACAACGCTTGTATGCTTTGTTTGCAGTTTTTGGGGTTGTAATTTTCTTCTGGTTTTCGTTCCATCAAAATGGTTTAACATTAACATACTTTGCAAAAGATTATACAAATTTACAGGGAATAGCTATTAATCTTGGCTTTGTTACAATTAAAGGTGCCGAAATATTCCAATCTATAAATCCTTTACTTATAGTTTTACTAACTCCGGTAATAATGGGACTGTTTGGTTGGATGAGAACAAAAGGGATAGAGCCTTCTACCCCGAAAAAAATAGCAATAGGTATGCTAATTGCTGCAATTGCTTACGTTGTAATGGCATTAGGTTCATTAGGTCTTCCTTCAAAACCCGAAGTTTTAGCTATGGGTGGACTTCCCGATATTCAAAAAGTTACACCTTGGTTGCTAGTTATTACCTATTTAATATTAACAGTAGCAGAATTATTTATAAGTCCGCTTGGAATTTCTTTTGTTTCGAAAGTTGCTCCACCACACTTGCAAGGACTTATGCAAGGTGGTTGGCTTGGTGCAACAGCTATAGGTAATCAGCTTTTATTTATCGGCGCTATATTCTACGATAGTGTTCCTTTATGGCTAACTTGGACACTCTTTGTAGCAGTTTGTTTAATTTCTATGGCAACTATGTTATTTATGCTTAAATGGTTAGAACGTGTTGCAAAATAATTTAATTATAATAAATAATAAAATACAAGGCTGTCTAAATTATTAGGCAGCCTTTTTATTTTATGGAACCATATAAAAATTTTGCAAGTTATTTAAGAAAAAAATACGGACAAAGAGTTCAAAAAATATCTATTAACTTACCTTTTTCTTGTCCAAACCGCAACGATAAAAAAGGCTTATATGGTTGTATTTATTGCGATAACATTTCATTTTTACCGGAATATACTTTAAACCAAAAATCAGTTTCTGACCAAATAAACGAAGGGATTAATTATTTTCAAAAAAAATATCCAAGTCAATTATACATTGCATACTTTCAAAATTATACTAATACTTATGCTTCTCCAGAAATACTTTACAATACATACATGCAAGCCTGCGAGCACGAGAAAGTAGTAGCTTTGTCAATAGCAACTCGTCCAGATTGTATAAACGATGATATAATAAATGTACTTAAAGAAATTAGCAAAATAAAACAAGTATTTATAGAAATTGGAATTGAAACGACATACGATAAAACATTATTTATAATTAACCGCTGCCACAAGTACATTGATGTTATTAATGCAGTTAAAAAATTAAAAGAAAATAATTTTTGGGTTACAGGCCATCTTATTTTCGGACTTCCTGATGAAAACATTTTCGATGTAATTCAGCATGCAAAAAACATTTCGGCATTACAAATTCAATGTATTAAGCTTCATCAATTACAAATTTTAAAAAACACTCCATTGCATAGAATATACGAAAACAACAAAGAATTTGTAAAACCACTTTCGTTACAAGAATATATAAATTGGGCAATACTTTTTCTCGAACATCTTTCGCCCGAAATTTATATTGAACGTTTTACAAGCGAATCGCCAAAAGATAGAGTAATTGAGCCAAAATGGAACCAAATTAAAAATTATCAGGTAGTTGAAATTATCAAAAGGCAAATGAAAAAAAACAACACATATCAAGGCATAAAATTCTTTTCTCCTTAAAAAATTTTCTAATTCTTTAAAAATAATAACTATTTTTGCAAAAAAAATATGAAACGAATTATTTATCTAATTGCAGTTGTTATCATCAGTAACTACGTTATTTCACAAGAAATGACAAGTGGAACTAATTTTTTTAGCGTAGGTATAGGTCCATCTGTAAACTACTGGAACATATACCATAGTGGTGGCACCCCTGCTTTAAAAATAACACTAGATCGTGGATACAAACAAGCTGGTCCTGGTATTATCACATTAGGCGGCAGTTTAGGATTTTTTTCTAAATATTACAAAAGCACATATTACGACAACGGATACGCGTACTCTTATAAATCAACATGGACTTTTGTTTCAACTGTATTCAGGATGGGTTATTACTACAATTTAAAAGAAGCAGATATACCTGATATGAATGTTTATGGCGGACTGGGTTTAGGATTGTTATACGAAGGTTACAAATATTCTTACACAGGACCAAATCACCCTAATTTTATTAGAGATAATGCTGGTATGCATTTCTTAATGAATCTTTATTTAGGCGCAAATTATTTCTTATCGCCTAAAACTGCCATATATTTAGAATTTGGCTACGATATTACTTACGCTACTGTTGGATTAACATTTAAACTTTAACACAACAAATATTATAAATTTGGGGTTAGTACTAATATCCCAAATTTTTCAACATTGAAATAGCACTTTGTTCTTTAGCAAAAAGTTTTGTATAATATTCTCCTTCTTCGTCTTTATTTATAATAATGTGTTTTGGTGCTGGTATTAAACAATGTTGAATTCCTCCATATCCACCTAATGAATCTTGATAAGCTCCTGTATGGAAAAAGCCAATAAATAAAGGATCGTTAGGATCAAATTTTGGTAAATATATTGCGTTAACGTGTGCTTCTTCGCTATAATAATCTTGACTATCGCAGGTTAATCCACCTAAAAACACTCTTTCGTATGGTTCTTCCCAACGATTAACAGCAAGTAATATAAACCTTTGGTTTATAGCCCAAATATCGGGCATATTTGTCATAAATGAACCGTCAATCATATTCCAAAGTTCACGATCATTTTGTTTTTTTTGGTCAAGTATTGAATATAAAACAGCTCCACTTTCGCCAACAGTAAACGAGCCAAACTCGGTAAATATATTCGGTTCGGGAATATCTGCTTGGTTGCATAAATTTTTAATTTGACTCACAATCTCCTCCGTCATATATTCGTAATCATAATTAAAAGCCAATGAATTCTTAATAGGGAATCCGCCTCCAATATTTAAACTATCTAATTCAGGACATATTTTTTTCAACTCAATGTAAATATTTACTGCTTTATGAAGTTCGCTCCAATAATAAGAAGTATCTTTAATTCCAGTATTTATGAAGAAATGAAGCATTTTAAGCTCAAATTTCTTATTGTTCTTTATTCTTTGTTTATAAAAATCAACTATATCGTTATATCTGAAACCTAAGCGGGAAGTATAAAATTGAAAACTTGGTTCTTCCTCAGATGCTATTCTAATACCAAGTTTTGCTTTAACTTTAACATTTCTTTCGTAATAACTCAACTCATTCATGTTATCGAGTACTGGTATTGTATTGTGAAAACCACCATTTATCAACTCGCATATATACTGCATGTATAATGGTTTTTTAAAACCATTGCAAATAATATAATTATCGGTTGTAATTTTTCCATTTTCGTATAAACGCTCTATAATTGGAAAATCAAATGCAGATGACGTTTCTATATGTATATCATTTTTTAGAGCTTCATCTAATACAAATTCAAAATAAGAACTTTTTGTACAGTAGCAATAATAATATTCGCCATTATAATCAGTTTTAGCAAAAGCCACATTAAACATTCGTTTAGCACGTTGTATTTGTTCCGATATTTTTGGTAGATAAGAAATTTTCAATGGAGTTCCGTATTGCTTTATTATATCCATTAAAGGTATATTATGAAAATACAATTCACCATCAATAACATTAAATTCTGGCTGTGGCCATTCAAATGTTTGTTCAATTAAATCTATGTACCTTGTCTTCATATTTAAAATCTAAGTTAAATAAATTAATATATTTTTTCAAATCTAACAAACTTAGTTTACTTAAATTTTGCAAATCTAATGCATTTTTTTTAAAATAATTCATTTATTAGTTTATTTTTAGATTATTTTTTTACTAAAGTTTATACCAAAACCTTTAAATCGAATACTAACATTTGTAATAAATTGAGTATATTTGCTGTATGAATTACGAGCTTGTTTCACATTTTCAACCATCTGGTGATCAGCCCGAAGCAATAAAAGAATTAACCGAAGGGTTGCTAAAAGGAAAAAAATTTCAAACCCTTTTGGGCGTTACTGGCTCAGGAAAAACCTTTACAATAGCAAATGTTATAAAAAACCTTAATCGTCCGGTTTTAGTATTAAGTCATAATAAAACTTTAGCAGCACAGTTATATAGTGAATTTAAAGAATTTTTTCCTAAAAATAAAGTCGAATATTTTGTTTCGTATTACGACTATTATCAACCCGAAGCATATATCCCCGCAACTGATACTTACATAGAAAAAGACTTATCAATAAATGACGAAATAGAAAAACTTAGGTTAAGCACTACTTCTGCTCTTTTATCTGGCAGAAACGATGTAATTGTTGTTTCATCGGTTAGTTGTATTTACGGAATAGGTAACCCTAAGGACTTTTATGAAAACACTATTCGAATAAAAAGAAATGAAACAATCCCTAGAGATACATTACTTAGAAAATTTGTAGATTCGTTATATTCAAGAAGTGAAATTGATTTTAAAAGAGGTACATTTAGAGTTAAAGGAGATACTGTTGACATTTTTTTGGCTTATTCAGAATATGCTTTAAGAATTATTTTTTTTGGTAATACTATTGAAGAAATTTATTCAATTAACCCAATAAATAATAAAATTATAGAAGAATTTGATGAGTTCATAATATATCCGGCAAACATATTTGTAACATCTAAAAGTAGAATGCAAAAAGCAATTGAAGAAATTCAAACAGATTTAGGTTTACAAATAGAATATTTTAAAAGTCAAAAACGCTTAATAGAAGCCAAAAGAATAGAAGAAAGAGTTACTTTCGATATAGAAATGATGAATGAATTGGGTTACTGTTCTGGCATAGAGAATTACTCACGTTACTTCGATAGACGTAAACCTGGAGAAAGACCATTTTGCTTGCTAGATTATTTTCCGAAAGGTTTTATAACAATTATAGACGAAAGTCATGTTACATTACCACAAATTAGAGGAATGTATGGTGGCGATAGAAGTCGAAAAGAAACTCTTGTAGAATACGGTTTTCGCCTACCGGCAGCAAAAGATAATCGTCCACTCCGTTACGAAGAGTTTATGTCGTTAGTTAATCAAGTTATTTTTGTAAGTGCAACACCAGCCGACGAAGAAATAAATTTATCCGAAGGAATTATTGTTGAACAAGTTGTAAGACCTACTGGTATTCTCGATCCTGAAATCGAAGTCCGTCCAAGTCAATTTCAAATAGACGATTTAATCAAAGAAATAAAACTTAGAACAGAAAAAAAACAAAAAATTTTGGTTACTACTTTAACTAAAAGAATGGCAGAAGAATTAACTAAATTTTTATTAAATATTGGTATCAAATGTAATTACATTCACTCAGACATTGACACTTTAAAACGCATAGAAATAATGGACGATTTAAGAAAAGATAAATTTGATGTTCTTATAGGAATAAATTTACTTCGCGAAGGTTTAGATTTACCAGAGGTTAGTTTAGTTGCCATTTTAGATGCCGATAAAGAAGGTTTTCTTCGTTCAGAACGATCTTTAACACAAACAGCTGGTAGAGCAGCCAGACATATCGAAGGAAAAGTTATTATGTATGCCGATAAAATTACAGAATCTATGCAAAAAACAATTAATGAAACTCAACGAAGACGTGAAAAACAAATTAAATATAACATACAGCATAACATCATTCCGCAACAAATTGTAAAGAAAACAAAAACAATATCTAACGATTTGAAACAAGAAAAACTAAACCAAGAAAAAAATATTGCAGCAGACCCTGTTGTAGAATACATGACAAAAGAGCAGTTAAAAAAAGCAATAAACGAAGCTAAACGAAAAATGGAAGATGCTGCTAAACAGTTGAATTTTATTGAAGCAGCTATTTATCGCGACGAAATGTTTAAATTACAAGCACTCTTAGAAAATAAAATATAGCATAAATCTATTTAAAATAAATCGTACTGTTAGCCTTTGCAAATTTAAAATTTATCGACATATTTTGAAGGCAATCCAAAAATATAAACTTTTTCAGTAGCTCGGGTTATAGCAGTATAAAACCATTTTAGAATTTCTGGTCTTATTTCATTATAATTTAAAAAACTTGCATCTATATAAACATGCTTCCACTGTCCACCTTGAGCTTTATGTGCAGTTACAGCATAGGCATATTTTACTTGTATCGCTTTAAAATATTCATTCTCTCTTACAAGTTGAATTTGCTTTTTTTTATTTTTTATGTCTTTGTAATCTTCTAAAATATTATTAAACAGTTTATCATTTTGTTCTTTCGATAAAGAAGGATATTCGGAATGCAAAGTATCGAGCAAAAGGAAGCAATCTAATTCTATATCAGGAAAATCAGATAATTTTACTATGGTTTTCAAAAAACGGAAATCGTACATGTTTTTCTCTTTTAATATTTTATGTATGTGAATAATTTCGCCATTAGCAATAAAACTAAAAGGTAATTCATCAGGTAAACTCATGTAATTATTTTTTACAACCATTAAACATTCACCATTTACAACTTCTTCATCGTAACCCAAAATACGATCTCTGACTGTTCGATTAATTTGTAAAGCTCTTTTATTAGAATATGTTAAAATGATCGTTTCGCTCAAGCCAACGTTTCTATAAGATGCCGAAATTGTTTCCAATAAATCAATTGATTCTACATACTCAAATTCGTTTGTCGAAAAAGTAAAAATTGGCAATTCATTAATGGTTTCTATGATATTGTTTCGCAGTTTAGTTGCATTAATTAAAACATGTGATTCATGATGTTGCCTAACTACTTCTTTAAGAGTAACGTAACAAACATTAAAAGACAATTGCTCAAAATTTTTCTGGTCAAGTGCTGGATGATGGCTTGCACCAACAGGGGGCAGCTGGGCTGTATCTCCAATTAAAACCAACTTATTAGAATTGTATGCAAAAACATACTCCAACAAATCGTCTAATAAACGTCCACTTCCAAAAATATTCGATTCTGTAAAATCGTTAGAAATTAGCGAAGCTTCATCAACAAAAAAAATTGTATTTTTAATAGACTGAAAATTTAACACAAAACGAAAATCTGTTGATGATTTTTGTTTATAAATAAACTTATGAATAGTATAAGAATTAGCTCGACAAAAATTAGATAAAACTTTTGCTGCTCTGCCCGTTGGAGCTAACAACACATAAGAATATCGAAATTCGTCCAAAGTATTAACAATGCTTTTAATAAAAGTTGTTTTACCCGTTCCAGCATATCCATTTAATATAAAAACTTGCTTAGAACTATCGAACAAAAATTCAGCAAAAAGATTAAGTGCAAATTTTTGCTCTTCTGTTGGCTCATAACCAAAATTTTCAATAGTCTTTTTCAAAAAAAAATCTTTCAGCATAAAAATTTTTTCAATAGTAAATTATCTTGTAAAAAAATAAACTAACTTTGTGGCAAATCTAAACAATTTTTAGCATGGTTAATAAAGGTATAATAATTAAAGGAGTTTTAATTCTTGGTATTATTGTTCTTGTGTATTTAATTATCAATAGTGTTTCAAAACCTATTAAGTTTCATCAAGAACGCGATAAAAGGTATGCTAAAATTATCGAATCTTTAAAAAACATACGTAAAGCTCAATTAGCCTTTTACGATAAATATGGCAGATATACAGCTGATTTTGATAGTCTAATTCATTTCATTAAAAACGATTCGTTGCCAATTGTAAAAGCTATAGGTACAGTGCCTGATACTCTTACAGAAAAAGAAGCTATAAAATTAAAATTAGTTTACAGAGACACTATTTATATTCCTATAAAAGATACACTTTTCCCTAAAAACTTTATAGCCGATTCTTTAAAATTCGTTCCTTATGGAAATGGAATTATTTTCGACTTAAAAGCTGGTGAAATTGTTACAGGTTCAAAAGTTAAAGTAAAAGTTTTTGAAGTTAAAGATCCTAAACCATTCGATCCTACTTTTCAATTAAAAGTAGGTAGTCTTACCGAAGCTTCTACAGCTGGTAATTGGGAATAAGATATGTCGAACAAAATAATATTATTGTCTGATGAAACATTTCATCAGACTTTTTTATCTTCGTATAAAGCTATAGTATTGATAGAATATTATCAATTTACGTGTTGTATTATTGACACTATCAGAAAAAAATTTATTTACTTGTTTCAAAAAAGCTCTGAAATACCTTTTCAACAAAATGAATTAGAAAATTTATTTCATCAAAATTATTTATATTCAACAGAATTAGAGAAACACATTTTATTTGCAACACCACATATACATTGTATCCCAACATCTTTCGAACCACAAGAAAATATGTTATATTTCGACGTTATGTTTAACAATAAAGAATTAAAAAAATTATTAAACAAAAGCTTGTGGAACATATACATCAACTATGGAATAGAAAACAAAATTTACGAAACAGCAAATAAACTAAATAATTCTAAATTTTATCCTCACCTACATTCATTAATGCTACAAACAAAATATATTCAACATAAAAACAAAAATCAAAATTTAATTTCTGTTCATATTTTTAAAAATTACATTGAAATAATTTGCCTTAAAGAACAACAACCGTACTTAATAAACACGTACAATTATCAAAACAACAACGATATAATGTATTACATACAATACATTATTCAAATTCTTAAATTACAAACAGACAACATTTTACTGTTTTTTTCAGGAAAAATTGAAAAAAATGACGAACTATTTGATCTTTGTAAAAAATTTCAATTATCGTATCAACTTACAAACTTTAATAATCAATACATATACAGTTATCGTTTTAACGAATTAAAACCACATCAATTTTCAACACTTTTCTTTTTACCTTATGAGAATTATTAGCGGTAAACATAAAGGAAGACGAATTACAATACCATCGCACTTCAAAATTCGACCTACAACAGATTTTGCAAAAAAAGGATTATTCGATATATTAGAACATCGCATTGATTGGGAAAATCTTTCGGTACTCGACTTATTCAGCGGTACAGGATATATAAGTTACGAATTTGCTTCGCGAGGAGCTAAGTATATTTTAGCAGTTGATATAGAACCAACTTACACAAAATTTATACGTAATACAGCTTCATTTCTTAAAATGCCTATTCAGACTATTACAATGGATGTTTTTAAATTTTTACAAAAACAACATAATCATAATTTCAACGTAATATTCTGCGATCCTCCTTACGATCTAAAAAACATAGAACTACTTCCAAACTTAATTTTAAGCAACAAATTATTACATGAAGATGGAATAATTATAATTGAACATGATAAGACAGTTTTGTTTAATCAGCATTCATTTTTCATTCATAAACGAAATTACAGTAAAGTACATTTTAGCTTTTTTTCAAAAAATGCTGAAAAATATTTTTTTAAATAAAAACTATTATTTAACTTTGCAGTGCAAATTTACAATGGTGCGGTAGTTCAGGTGGTTAGAATGCCGGCCTGTCACGCCGGAGGTCGCGGGTTCGAGTCCCGTCCGCACCGCATAAATTTATCTGTTTGTTGTAATTATATTCTTTAAGTTATTGGTTATTAGTCGAATTGTTTTCATTTGTTTTTTTAAAATTCGTTTTTTTGCAAACTTTGTATAATCTTGTGAAAATTAAGTATATGGCTATATCATTTAATAAGTTGTCCCTGTATTAACATAATAAGCGAATGATTGTTAATAAATTAGTGTTATTATTTTAGTAAAAATTTTGCAAGATTTAGTAATTTGGAATTATAAACATTGCATTTTTTTGAGAAACGAAAGTTTTTTCTGTGTAACACTTTGTAACCTTTTTTGTTTTATTTTTTTTCACCACATAGAACACAGAGAAAGCACAGAATTTTTTTTCTCTGTGAAACACTGTGGTTAATTAAAAAAATAACTTTTTAATGGACGACTAAATAAGGTTACTCTATAGTTAATCCTTAAAAATTCTATGGTGAGGAAGCAAAAAAATATAAAACATTGTGCATTTGTGATTTTATTTAACTGTAAAATAAACACAACTTATACAGTTAAGTAAAACCTTTGCTAGAATATAAATTATTTAAAATCAAATAGTTTTTATTGTTACAAATTTATTTAACAACGCTTTTAAATGCTTAACTTTGGAATACAAAAAAGTGATAAAATGTTTTTAACTAATGTATGTTTATTTCCTTTTAAACAAAATTTTCTACCTTTGCATTTATGATAAACTCTGGCGATACATTTTTACATAAAGGATTGAGAAAAAAACTAGTTGAACAATTAGCTAAAAAAGGGATACACGACGAAAAAGTATTACAAGCTATAGGTAAAGTACCGCGACATTTGTTTATAGCAAGTGGTTTAGATAGATTGGCCTATGAGGATCAAGCTCTCCCAATAGAAGAAGGGCAAACAATATCACAGCCTTATACTGTGGCTTTTCAAAATCAGTTATTAGATGTAAAACCTGGTATGAAAGTTCTTGAAATAGGGACAGGGAGTGGATATAATGCTGCTGTTTTAGCCGAAATGGGAGCAAAAGTATTTTCAATAGAAAGAATTTCCAAACTGTATAAAAATGCTCAATATATACTTACAACGTTAGGTTACAAGTGCCAGCTATTTTTAGGTGATGGTTATTTAGGTAAGCCGCCTTATGCTCCTTACGATAGAATTATTGTTACTGCTGGTGCATCGGAAATACCAAAACCTCTTATAGAACAATTGGTCGTAGGAGGTAAAATGGTGATACCTGTCGGTACACAAACTCAGGAGATGCTTTTAGTTATTAAAAAAGAAAATAATGAAGTAGAGATTACAAAACATGGTTATTTTGTTTTTGTTCCATTTGTAAAAGATAAATAAAATGCTGAACATCGAAACATTTACTTTTAATCCTTTGTTTGTAAATTGTTATTTGATACACGATGGTAAACAAGCAATTATTGTTGATCCATCTTGTTATTATGAAAATGAACAACAGCAGTTAAAAAATTTTATAGTTAAACACAACTTAGAAATAAAGCATATAATTGTTACTCATTTTCATTTCGATCACCTAATGGGAGCAGCTTATGTAACATCAACTTGGAATTTACCTTTGTCTGCACATAAAGATTATGTACATTTAGACGGGAACTTCGATATTTCAACACAATCGCTTTTTTTTGGTTTTAAAGTAAAAAATCCGCCAATACCAAAAATTCTTTTTAACGATGGAGACAGCATTTTCATAGGTAGTTATGAAATTAAAGTAATACATGTTCCTGGACATAGTCTTTGTAGTATAGCATTGTATAACGAAGAAAGTAAAATGTTGATAACAGGTGATACTCTTTTTGAAGGTGGAGTAGGACGAACAGATTTAACAGGAGGAAATTGGCAGCAATTACTTGAAAGTATTAGAAATAAAATATTAATTCTCCCAGATGATACGGTAATATATCCAGGGCATGGAGAAACTTCTACTATAAAGAATGAAAAGTTATATAATACATTTCTGGGATGAAACTTTTAAACATTCTCTATCATAAAATTCAATCACCGGTTTTTTCTTTACAATTCTTACAGTTACTACGTTTTTCAACTTTATTTTTGATAAGCATAGCATTTGCTAAAAGTAATTATTCAATTCAAGAAATAGGAACTTACGAAAAATTTATATACTTTGCTGGAGCTTTAAGTTTTTTTTGGACAAATGGCATCATACAAGGATTTTTAGCACTATTTTCTAAGTATAATTCAAATTCAGAACAAAATAGGTTAATTCTAAACAGTGTGCTTATTTCATTTGTTTTTAGTCTATTTGTTGCAATTTTAGTTTTTATACTTGAAAAACAATTAAGTCTGTTTTTTATAAATTCCGAAAAAATTCCATTCAGAAACTTATTTATTGCATATCTTATTTTCAGTCCGGTTACTTATTTTGTAGAATATATTTACATAGTCAGAAAATCATACAAGAACATATATTTATATGGAATAGTATCTAACTTATTACTTCTAATACTACTTGTTATACCTGCATTTATATTCGAATGTTTTGAGTATTCCATTTATGGACTTATAATTGCAACTTTTTTTCGTTTTATATGGCTTTTATTTGTTTTATTCAAAATTAATGTAAAATCTTACTACATTTCAATTGCTTATCAGTTAGAGATTGTTAAAAATTCATTACCGCTAATTTTATCTGCTTTTATAGCTGGTTCTATTCCTTACATTGATGGGCTACTTGTTGCTTATAATTACGATGAGAGTATATTCGCAATATTCAGATATGGTTCAAGAGAATTGCCTATTTCTGTACTTTTGGCTAATGCTTTTAGCAATGCTATGATACCTATATTAGGAAATAGCAAAACATTAAGTATTACTGTAAATGAAATTAAGAGCAAATCTTTAAAACTAATTCATGTTTTATTTCCAATAAGTATGGTATTGCTTACAATTAGCCATTTTTTATTTTATCATTTGTTCAATCCGTTGTTTGTAGATGGAGCAAGTGTATTTAATGTAATGATTTTACTTGTTATTCCAAGAATGTTATTTCCGCAAACGATTTTAATATCTCAAAGAAAAAACAAATACACTTTAATTGCTTCAGTAATCGAATTAATTGCAAAAATAATTTTCAGTTTATGGCTCATGACGATTTGGGGAATAGTGGGAATAGCCTTAGCAACATTTTTAGCATTTTTAATAGAAAAAATAATTTTAGTTTACTTTGTTTATAAAAATTTTTCTCTTAAACCAAAAACGTTTATTCCGTTAAATTGGCTAACTTTTTATTCAATAATATTAATTTCATTGTTTTTAATAGTAGAATACTCAAAATTATTTTAAATGTGCGGAATTTTAGCTGTAAGTTCAAAAGATAGTTTGCTAAATCAGGAGTTAATTTATAAAATGCTTCATTCTATTTCGCACAGAGGTAAGGATTTTAACGGTTGTGTGTTTTTAAATAATAATAATGATGCTATTGGACATTGCAGATTGTCGTTAATAGATTTATCTGCCAATGCAAATCAGCCAATATCTAACGAAAATGCAACAATATATTTGTCGTTTAATGGTGAAATATATAATTATAAAGAATTACGCGACGAATTAATTTCTTACGGTCATAAGTTTAAAAGCAGTGGTGATGCGGAGGTACTTATTCATGGCTATGAACAGTGGGGTATTAATGTTTTACACAGATTAAATGGTATGTATGCTTTTATAATTTACGACAGTATTAAAAAAGAATATTTATGTGCAAGAGATAGAATAGGAATAAAGCCGTTATATTACACACATTTTAATAATGTTTTTATAGTTTCGTCTGAGATTAAACCTATTTTAATTTATCCTGATTACAAAAGTGAAATTAATTACTACTCAATTAGTGATTATTTTACATATCGTTACATCCCTTCTCCTAATACTATTTATAAAAACATATACAAGTTACCACCTGCTTGCTACATTATTTATAATCAAGAAAAAAACAAAGTTACTGAACCTATTGAATATTGGTTGTTAAAACCATCGCAACAAAATTACAAAGGAAATATTGTTCATGAGGTTAAAGAATTATTATTATCATCTGTTCGCAAACATCTTTTAAGTGATGTTCCTATAGGAATATTTCTTAGTGGTGGCATAGATTCTACTACAATTGCCTTCATTGCTAGTGAAAGTAATTATAAACCTATAGCTTTTAGTTTAGGTTTTGAAAACTGGTATAAAAGCGAAAATATTATTGCCAAGAAAACAGCAACAACATTGAATATTCCTTTTAAAGAAAAAATTATTAACGATTCTTCGTTCGAAAATATTTTAGAATCTATTTACTATTACGACGAACCTATTGCCGACATTTCAATTATTCCAACATACGAAATATGTCGTTTTGCATCGAAACATGTTAATGCAGTTTTGTCGGGCGAAGGCGGCGACGAACTTTTTGCAGGATATAATTGGCACCAGAAATTAATGAAAATACAATCGTTATGGTTTGCAAAAATTAAACCTGACGCTATTATTAAATATTATGCCAAATCAATGTCAATGGGATTGTTTGATAACAATGAATTAAAAAAAATATTACATCCTTTTTATCATTCATACATTAACGACGATGTTTTTTATTTTTATAAAAAGCACTATATAAAAGATATTCACCCACTAAAAGCTGTTCAATATCTTGATTTAAAAACATTTTTATCGGAACTTGTTTTAACCAAAGTTGATCGTGCAAGTATGGCACATACAATTGAAGTCAGAGTTCCTTATTTAGATCATAAAATTGTTGAATTTATGTTTAGTTTAAATACAAAAATATATTTTAAAAGAAACAAACAAAAACACATACTTTGCGAAATTATAAAAAATAAAGTACCGATGGATATTCTAAAATTACCTAAACAAGGTTTCGTTGGTCCAGACGATTTTTATTATAAAAAACATATTTATGAAAAATATTTGAACAATTCTGAATTAGTAAAAAATCAAATAATTCAAAAACATACTATTGAAAAATATTTTGAAACTGATGATTACTGGCGAATATGGAAAATTTTTGTTTTAGAAATATGGTTTAGAAAATGGATGTTGAAAAAATAAAGAAAAATTTTCAAATATATTTTTGATAAGAAAAAAATGTGTATCTTTGCAGTCCAAATTAAGAATAATTAAAAACCTATATAAAGTGGACACATTAAGCTACAAAACAATTTCATTGAACAAAAACACAGTTCAAAAGAACTGGTTATTGATTGATGCTACCAATGTACCGGTAGGAAGACTATCGTCGGTTGTAGCATACATTTTGCGTGGTAAGCATAAACCAGGTTTTACACCTCATGTTGATTGCGGCGATAATGTTATAATTATTAATGCTGAAAAGGTTGTATTTACTGGGAAAAAGATGCAAGAAAAACAATATGTTCGTTACACCGGATACCCTGGTGGTCAACGTTTTACTACACCAGAGAAACTTTTTGCAAAAGACCCTACAAAAATTATAGAACATGCAGTAAAAGGAATGCTTCCACGAAATAGGCTTTCACGCAGGTTATTTCATAACTTGTATATTTATGTGGGCGATAAACATCCTCATGAAGCACAAAAACCTGAATTAATTTCATTAGATAAAATTAAATAATTATGGAAATAATTAACGCAGTTGGAAGACGAAAAACAGCCGTATCGAGAGTTTATGTTACAGAAGGCGAAGGTAAAATAATAATTAACAATAAAGACCTTAATGAATATTTTAAAAGTGAAATTTTGCAACAAATAGTTATTCACCCACTCAGACTTTTAGAAATTGAAAATAAGTTCAATATTAAGGTAAATGTTAAAGGTGGCGGATTTAAAGGTCAAGCAGAATCATTAAGACATGCTATAGCAAGAGCACTTATAAAAATTGATGAACAATATAGACCAATTTTAAAATCGCATGGATTTTTAACACGCGACCCACGCAAAGTTGAACGTAAAAAATCTGGACAGAAGAAAGCTCGTAAACGTTTCCAATTTAGCAAACGTTAATGAAAATATTTTTAAAAAAATCATTTTATGTTATAAACGAGCAGGACTTCTTCTTATTGAAGAACTACCTGTTTGTTGAATTATTAACAAAAACTATATTAACATGTCAAAAGTAACATTTGAACAATTATTAGAAGCAGGAGTGCATTTTGGGCACTTAAAGCGTAAATGGAATCCAGCAATGTCTCCGTACATTTTTATGGAAAAAAATGGGATTCACATTATTGATTTGCACAAAACTATTGCTAAACTTGATGAAGCTTGTAATGCTGTAAAGCAAATAGCTAAATCAGGACGTAAAATTTTATTTGTAGCAACAAAAAAACAAGCTAAAGAAATTGTTGCTGAAAAAGTTAAAAACGTCAGCATGCCATACGTAACAGAACGTTGGCCAGGAGGAATGCTTACCAATTTCCCAACAATACGTAAAGCTGTTAAAAAAATGACATCTATAGACCAGATGTTAAACGATGGCACATTTGATAATTTATCAAAAAGAGAGCGTCTTCAAATAAATCGTAAAAGACAAAAATTAGAAAAAAACCTTGGTAGCATAGCTGATTTAACTCGTTTACCAGCAGCTTTATTTATTGTAGATATTTCTAAAGAACACATTGCTGTTCGTGAAGCTCGCAGATTAGGAATCCCTATTATTGCAATGGTAGATACAAATTCAGATCCCAATTTAGTTGACTTTCCAATACCAGCTAACGACGATGCTTCTAATAGCATTGCAATTATTGTAGATACGATTATAAGTTCTATAAAAGAAGGCTTAGAAGAAAGAAAAGCTGAAAAAGAAGCCGCTAGTCAGGAAACAGAAAAATCGGCCGAAGAAACTCAAGTACAAAAAGAAGAAACTAAAGCAAAAATTCCAAGAAAAGCTTTAGCAAGAAAAAATAAAAAAGAAGTATAACTTTTAATCATGGAGAATATATTATGTCGCAAATTACAACAGCAGATATTACAAAATTGCGTCAGCTTACAGGAGCAGGTTTAATGGATTGCAAAAATGCTTTAAAAGAAGCAGAAGGAAATATTGAAAAAGCAATAGAAATAATTCGCAAAAAAGGTCAGGCTGTGGCTATGAAACGTGCCGACCGTGAAACTTCAGAAGGTAAGGTTGTAGCATTGGTTTCTGCAGACAAAAGGTTTGGCGTTATGACAGCTCTTAGTTGCGAAACCGATTTCGTAGCTAAAAATGAAGGATTTATTCAATTAGCAGAACTTATTGCTAAAACAGCTTTAGAAAACAAACCAAAAACTATAGATGAATTAAAGAGTATAAAAGTTAATGGTATTTCCATTAATGATATGATAATGGAAAAAGTTGCAGCTATTGGCGAAAGAATGGATATTCCGTATTATGAATTCATTGAAGCAGAACATGTTTTTTCATACATACATCTTGGAAGTAAAATAGGTAGTTTAGCAGGATTTAATAAAATTGTTACCGATGAACAAGTTGGAAAAGACATTGTAATGCAAATAGCAGCTATGAATCCTGTTGCAATAGATAAAGACGATGTGCCTGAAGAAATTATTCAAAAAGAAATTGAGATAGGTAAAGAGCAGGCACGTCAGGAAGGAAAGCCAGAAAATATGCTCGAAAAAATTGCTATGGGAAAATTGAATAAATTTTTCAATGAAAGTACTTTGTTGAATCAAGAATTTATTAAAGATAATAAAATAACCGTTCGTCAATACTTGCAAAATATTGATAAAGATTTGAAGGTTATAAAAATAAAAAGATGTTCTTTAGTTTTATAATCTAACTTAAAATACTAAAAAAAAGAGGCTGCCTCAAAGAGGGGTAGCCTCTTATATTTTTACAAAGAACTTAATCCTATATTATTTATGTTCGGATAAGTAACTTGCTACACCTTCGAATGTAGGTTTAAGAGCTTTTTTTCCTTTTTTCCAATCAGCAGGGCATACTTCACCGTTTTCTTCAAAATATTGCCAAGCATCAACAATTCGAAGTGCCTCCTCTATGCTACGTCCTAAAGGCAAATCATTTACAACCTGATGACGAACAATGCCTTCTTTATCAATAAAGAATAAAGCCCTGTATGCTACAGGTGCTCCAGTAAAAGTGGCATAGCCGTCCTCATCGTAACTGTATTCGCCTGCAAGAATCCCATAATTTTCAGATATTGTTTTACTTGCATCTGCTACTAAGGGATATTTAACACCTTTTATTCCCCCGTCTTTTAACTCTGTCTGTAACCATTTCCAGTGTGAAAATTCGGTGTCGGTCGAACAGCCAACTACTGCTACATTTCTTTCTTCAAATTCTTTTAAATAGTCTTGAAATGCAATAATCTCTGTTGGACAAACAAAGGTAAAATCTGCAGGATAAAAGAAAAATATTACATACTTTTTCCCTAAATATTGGTCTAAGCTAAAGTCGTTAACTATTTCATTGCCATTTATTACAGCTTTAGCTTTAAAATTTGGTGCTTTTTTTCCTACTAATGTTGCCATAATATTTATTTTTTTTTGGTTAAACTAATTGCGGTACTAAATTACTACAAATAATTTATTCAAACAAATCAAAAGCATAGTTTTAAAGAAAAATTAACATTTGTTTCCATTGCTTTTTTGTTACTGACTTATATAAGTTATTGATTTTTCTTACCTTTGTATTTAGTATCTGGCGATGGAGTTCGCCATTAAGTGCAATAGTGCTGATAACTCCTACTAATTTTATTTATTATTATTTATATGATTAGTATTTTTCTTGTTGCTGCTTTTTGGTTTTTAGCAGCTGTGTTATCAACCATCATAGCCAATCGTTTAAAAATATCTATGGCTTTAATGGAGATTTTAGTTGGTTCGGTTATAGGTTTTCTTGCCTATAAATGGGGTTATTTCGATAATCTTTCGTTAAATGCCGATTGGTTAAAGTTTTGCACAGGTTTAGGTGCTATTATGCTTACTTTTCTTGCTGGTGCTGAGCTCGATCCTAATACTATCAAAACTAAAATTAAGGAAGTATCGTTTGTTGGTTTTGTTGGATTTTTTGCTCCTTTTGTGGGT
>Ga0308397_1000311_pt1 | contig 36914 bp, 31 predicted proteins | sample Hotspr20SampleT8_FD_202356 | JGI IMG/M metagenome (GOLD analysis project Ga0308397, IMG submission 202356) | Hot spring phototrophic mat microbial communities from Mushroom Spring, Yellowstone National Park, Wyoming, United States - 20051001_T8 ...
TCTGGATCATAATATCGTTTTGCTAAATTTCGTATTACCAAGAAGAGTTGCTGATATGGATCGTCTGGAACGTTATGTTTTCCCACAAGATCTAGCATCTCTAATGCAGCTTGTTTAATACCTTCTGAGGTATCGTCGTATTTTGCGATAATATCGTCAAAACGTTCATGTTCTAAATCCAAGATCTTTGTTCCAATGGTTCGAATTAAATAACCGTATTCAAACCAAGCTGATTTTTCTCCAATTAAGTTTGCAAAACCTTGAACTGTTAAAGGGGATAAACCAATATTAAACACAGTAGGATATAAAGGTAAACTTAAATTTGAGCTAACGACTACTTTTAATAATAATGGATTTAATGGATCTGCAAATTTTCTTCCTACACCCTCTTCTATATATTTTAAACCTTCCCTTAACATCGAAGAAAAATCATCTGTAATTAAATAAGGGGTATATTGACTATCGATAATAAACCCTGGTACAACAGGAATTTGCATCTCTGTTAGTTCTAGCATTCTTCTGCCACGTCGACCTACTCTTTCGTAAACATCCTCGCTATATTTTTCTCCTTTACCTTGAAAAACATAAATTCTACTCATAAAATACCTCTATAAAAAAGCTGCAAATTTACCTTTCGCCCACCCAACCCGCCATCAAAATATTAATATAATTTTATAAAAAAAATTAACTGGTTTAATTTATTTTTTTATAAATCTTAAATAATCTAACTAATACCTAATAATTCGATTATATTTTTATTTCAATAATTTTTTATAATTTTTTTTATTTTTCGTAGATTGCACAACAATTTCTTCCTTTATCTTTACAAATATATAAAGCTTCGTCAGCAAGTTTTATTAAATCTTCGTAGGCTTTTATAAGATCTTTATGTAAGGGTAAATTTGATATACCGATAGATATCGTAATTCTTGCTTCCCTTCCATCAATAAAGAATCGATGTTGTTCAATCCTCTTTCGAATCTCTTCTGCTAATTCTAATGCTCGCTTTTGATTGGCTGTTGGCATTAATACACAAAATTCTTCGCCACCATACCTACCAGCAATATCTTCTTCTTTGGATTCGTTTATAACACTTAGGATGACTTTTGCAAGTTCTTTTAACGCAATATCTCCTCCTATATGTCCATATTCTGTGTTGACTCTTTTAAAATGATCAATATCCGACATAAGTAAAGATAAGGGGATACCGGTATATTGATAACGTAAATATTCGTCTTTAAGCCTCATTAAAAAATATTCTTTTCTATATAGTCCTGTTGCATGATCAATCGTAGCTAAGTTGTGCAAACGAGCATTTTCTATTGCTATGGCAGCTTGATCCGCCATAATCTGAAAAATTTTTAAATCTTCTTGGTCGAAATTTCGATCGTTCGTTTTGTTTAAGACTTGGATTGTTCCCAATACACGTTTTCGATAAATCAATGGTACACAAATCATAGAGCGAGTTTGGAATCCAGATGTTTCGTCTGCTTTTCGATAAAATCTTGGATCTTTGGAACAATCTTCTACAAGGACAGGTTCTGCATTTTTAGCAACCCATCCAGAAATTCCTTCGCCCACTTTTAAACGAATATTTTTAAGTTTCTCGCTTTTTTCTCCCAATACTGTATGAAAATATAATTCCTGCTTTTCTTCGTCTAATAACATTAAGCTCGATGCTTCTGCTTCGATAACTTCTTTGGCTTTTTCTAATAGACGTTCTAATACCAATGTTAAATTCAAAGTAGAAGATAGATACCTGTTTGCATCTAATACCTCGTAGAGTTTTTTTAGTTGTTTTTGTAATTTTTCTATATCATTCATATTTTTTCTTGTAATTTCGACATGATTGATTATCTTGTAAGTAATGGAAGAATTTACACCCGAAACCCTGAAACAATTTATTTCTCAAAAAAGAGAACGTCGTAATCCCGAAGAGATTCTAGAAAATATCGACAAATCCAAAGAATTAAGAAAACGATTAGAACAATCCCAAGCGTCTCTACCACAAAATTTAGCAGAATTAGATGCACAAATTAGAAACAACATGGTAGAAATTATCCGAAGGTTAATGAAAACCAACCAAAAAAAAGAACTAAAAAAGATATTATTAGAACATAAAACTTTTATAGAAAACATCTTAGAAATCCTTAAATAAACTTTTATTTTTGCTTTCTTTTCCATATTGATTCTAAAAAGTAAATTGCTTGTGGTATTCTTAACGATTCTACTATTACTCTTAACCAATAGGGCAACTTCATATGGAAGGGCACCTTTTTCTCTTTTGGCATAAATTCCGATGCAACTGATTCTATGTTTGACTTTAATGATTCCACCAATTGTTGAAGTTTTAATCTTTGTTCATTGTAAAAAATTCTTTCTTCGAGTAATTTTTCGAAAAATTCCAAAACCATTCTTTCTTTCGGATCTGCTAATCCCTTATCGATTAATTTATGTTGTTCTTTTAAATACCTTCTGTATTCTTTTTCTAATTCAATTGCTGAATCTGGATCAGGTGGGTATTGGAGCGTTATAGTCCATAATGGTTCTGTTTCGGAAATAAAGCAAGAAACAAACTCACCTGTTTTAACGAACAAGTTCACTTTTACATTTGTAAGGTTATAAACTTCTTCTATCTTAACTTTATCATGAGAAAATCGATTTCTTACTTTATAGAATAATCGATTTACATCTGCTGGCAAATCTTGGTGTAAGTTTGCAAACAAATAGATTAATTTTAATGCTTCTGCTAAGTTATAAAGAAGAATTCTATCTGCTGGAATAGGTTGTGTTCTTATTAGATAGAGCTCATCTTTTATAGAAACTAAATCTTCTGTTGTTGTAAACGTTGCTACTTTTTTTGCTAATTCGTAGATCAAATCTGCAAAAATTGTATTCTCGAATAGCTTTTGTATAAAATCCAAAACTTCTTCTAAATCTATAATTTGGTTTAAAGTAAATTCAACGTTTGGTATAGCAGGAAAATAATTCTCTTTTAGTTTTAAAGAGTTCCATTTTTTATCAGGAATACTGCCAGGAGAAATTAGATAAAAATTTGTAAAATTAAGTTCTTGAAGATCTTTTGCATCGTTAATCTTAATAAATTCCAAATCAAAAGGTGCTTTGATGTAATCAAAATTTCGATTAATTTTATCCTGAAACAAAGGAATAAGAATCTTCATTTGTTGTTCAATATCATCCCTTACGCGAAATACTAATGCTGCATGAGATTTTGTTTTAGATTCGTAATAATTAACATATCGCGCATAAGGAAGTGTACTCCCATCAGAAAAAAACTTGGGTCTAGAAAAATAATATATTCTTTTTAATAAAGTTAGTTTTTCTACATCGGGATAACTTGCTGCAATTTCTTTTTCGATTACATCTGCACGTCGAAATAATTCAACAAAACCCGGTAAATAAGGAGAAGAAGTAATAGCCATATTAATTCTATCTGGATCAATATGCATTTCGAACAAGCGAAAATGTAATTCTGGTAAAGGATTGATTGTTAATAGTTCTCCTTTAAAATTGAATAAAGAACTAAAAAGCTCACTATTAAAAACAAAAAAACTAAAACCTTCTTTTGCTTTCTGAGTTGGCAATTTCTCAATCATTCTTTTGATTAAGAGATATTCTTTATCGATGGTAAGACGTGTTCTAAAATAATTTCCCGAATCCATTACTCTACTACCACCAACCAAAACCTGGAACTCTCCGGTATGCATATAAACGATGGATGACTTATCTTTACTTAGCTCTCTTTGGTTTGGTGGTAAATAGACTTTATATTCTACCGGTAAGTTTACTTTTTCTGTTTTTTTTCCGTTATGAGAAGAAAAATAACTCTCTAGATCGAAATAACGATTCAAATAACTAAGCATTTCCTTACTACCAACATATCTTATTTTCGAAATACCCATTTCTATGGAATTTCTTAACCACATTTCTTCTAAACCAACATTCCAAAGATGTCTTTCTGGTAGTAATACATTTTCTACAAATTGTACAATAGATGCTGGGAAGTTATGACTCGCACCAATACGAGAAAAAGGGCGAAAATCGTCTAAGGTTAATCCCGTATAAATCAATATTGTATCTCGATCAATTTGAAAAACTCTATCATTTCCTCTTAATTCTAATGGATTTATCTTATTAGGCTTTACGTTTGCTACCATAGTTATACTCGAATATATAATTTTTTATTTTAAATTTATCACCACTATGTATTACATTTTTATCGCTTGTAATCAGCTGAACATCTTTTAGATACTTGCGTGGAATTTTAAAGTAATAATCATCATTTTTATCTACTGCTTTAAGTTCTACCTTCTTAGGAAAATCTTTTTGTTTAATTCTGATTAAACAAGATGGATCGTTTCCAATACTTAGGGTCTTTTTTTCGAATCGATTTAATTTTATTGCCCTACCAACAGAAGGATGCATACCAGATTCGTAAAAGATTAATTCTCCTTTCATTGGTTCTGGCTTAAATCTATAGAATATCAGCGCACCTAAAATTAAAACTAATAGGAGAGAAATTAATATAATATATTTATAATGATTTATTAATGATAAAATTTTATGGTAAATATTTATAGAATCATTTTTCTTTTGAACTTCACTTTGTTTTTGTTCTAAATCCTGTTTTAATTCTTCTAACCCTGATGGATCTTTTATAGTTGTAGAAGCATCTTCTTGTCTATTTATATTATTCTTGGCATTTTGATCACTTTGGTTTGAGTTGACTGGCCTTTCTATTACTTTAACGTTCGAAGATAAGTCTTTTAAATTTTTTTCCAGCTGTTCACTTTTTTTCTCTGCAAAACTGATGTAGTAAATATATCTATCTTGTATTGGTAATTGTTCTGTTGTAGAATAATCTTTGATGTTAACCAATTTTCGTTTTTTTTTAGGTTCATCTTTTCCATCTGTTAAGACAATTACATATTGGTTGATTTTGGTTTTATAGAGAATATTTTTTTCTTGATCAAATTTCTGTTCTTCTAAGGAAGTTTTAGATAATAAATCTCTTAAATAATCCAACAAAAGTTGAAAGTCCGTATATAAACCCAAAGGCTTTAAATCCTGAACTAATTGAAGTATTTCCTCTTTTTTTTCTAAAGAATAATGATCAATTTTTTTTAATAGTTTTGGTTCAGAATCAAATGTGATTATGTAGATAGTATCACCCGATTTCATAAAAGATAAGAGTTCAGCAAACTTTTTTTGAATATGTCGGAAGGGTCTTCCCGCCATAGAACCAGAGGTATCTATAACTATATAATACTCATTTTTGTTGATAACTTGTATTTCTGGATCTTTTTTACAATACAAAAAAAGTAATATTGTTAAAATAGCCCACGTAAATAGAATATTTTTTTTTATAATTTTCATACCGATATTCCTTAGCTATTTTTCTACATATTGTTTTTCTTCTTTTATATAGCTTCTTAGATCTAATTTTAATTCATTTTCTCTATCTAAAAATTCAATAAAGAGTATATAAAACCACATTAAGGTATCTTCGTTCGTTTCTATAATTTTAAACGTAGCTTGTTCCCAATCTTTAACAATAATCCCTTGATCTAAAACACAAATCAAATCTACTTCGCAGTTAATGGGAATAGATTTTTCTTCTGATGCATGAACCATCGAAAGTTTATGTGATAACAATGGCACACGCGAATTGTATGCAAACAAGATAGAATACAAGGGAATGATCTTTTCTTCGGGTAAATTATAATCCATCGCATACATCGTCTTAACTGTATTGGTTATTTCCACATGTTTTAACAAAGACTCCGTAGTTAATTCACGTTCTATCGAAAAAAAAGAATAGATCTGATCGGTTAATACATACCCTCCCGTTAGGTTTAAAAAATTTTTGCACCATTTTTTATAAACGATTAAGTCTAGATTTTTGTTAAGCACATGCGTTCTGTTACGAACTTTACCCATTGCAAGAGAAAAACCCAAAGGAATATGATCTTTGATAAAATCGTAAAATTCTTTAAATAATTTTAAATCCTTTTCGGAAGGGGGAGTGATTCCCTTTTTATCCAAGCGTGCTTTTAGTGCATCCTGTAACCATTTAGATTGTTCCTGAAAGTATTTTTCAAACATAATTCATTTAAAATAAATTTAAAACTTTATTAACGTCTTTTTTAAGGAAAGATTCAAATCTTGGAGAAGCTCCCTCGTGTAAATATTTTTGCAATCTACTTACACTTTTTATATTTTCTCCAATTACTTGAAACATAATTACACCACCATGTTTTACTTTTCCCCATTTAAAGAGAGAATTCAAATCTTGTATTAACTCTCCTTCGTGGTAGACAATTACCTTGCAGTCGGGATATTTCGCTTCGTATGCCTCGATGATATTTTTCCAAGCTTCTACGTTTCCATTATGGAATAACTCATTTGTAACTTGAACAGAATATTTTGGTGTAATATTTCTACTTTTGGGAATTGTTGGAGAAGGCTGTGGTTGTGGTGGTTCTAATTTTACCTCTGGTTTTTCTTCTACCTTTCTCTCTTCTGGTAGAATAAAATCTAAATCTTCTTCGGGAATTTTATTTTCTAATAACATAAAAAAAGCATCAATAGCTTTTTTTGCAATTTCTTGATTTCCTTTCTTGCTTCTTAAATAAACTGTTAACAATTCATCTTTTTTTAGTTCATGCACTCTATCCCAATGATCCTGGTTTGCAGGATTTATAACAACCAAGCCATATGTTGGATGATAATATGCAATAACTATATCTAATGCATTCCATTTCTGAAACGTTTTAGACAAAATGGAAAAATTATAAAAGTCATAGTTTAAATTGATGGATTCTGAAGGTAATTTCGCGCGTTCTACAAGTATTAATCTTAAAATTGCGGGAATTTGCTCTTTGGTAATTAAGCCTTGGTCTAACATTTCGTTCAAAATATTTGCTAGATTCTCCCCTTTTTCGAACCTATCTACAATGGTTGTTGTAAAAACCATGTGCCTTAGCAGCTTATTGTATGTTTCTCTTTTGCCCGTAGAATAATATGTTTTTCCTATCATAGTCCCTCTCAATTTTAAGAATTATAAATCTACCAACAGAACTTAAAAAGTTCTATTGGTAGATTATCCCACCCTTCCCCACCTTATAGGTTATGAATGTTTTAAATTATAATTCTTTTAAACCCATGTCTTTTAATTTATCTTCGTAAGATTTTGGAGTTACATCCGCTGAACCTTTAACACCAGAATCCGAAGATGTTACGCTATTACCAGAAGGAATATTATTGGATAGTGATGATGTTTCTTCTATACTTGATTTAGGAGCTGAGTATTGAGAAGCTAATTTTCTCAATTGAGCATCTGTTTCTGAATCAGTCTCGAAGGACATTTCGCGATCATCACGTACGGTAGATCTTCTACGTTTAAACGTTGCAAAAGCAGCATCAGCAAAACCTTTAGAGACACTATGTAAAAACTCATTTAGAACATTTGCCATTGCCTTCATCATATATTGTTTTCTTTTGTTTGTACTGATATCGATATCTAAAAGTAATCCCGGTTGTAAATGGTGTGGGTTAATTTCGTAGATAAATTTATTGAATTGTTTTTCTAGAAGATTTACTCTTTCTTCTACAACAACTCTTTCTACTGGGTTTTGATAGCCATACATCGTATGTAATTTTTCTTTAATTTCTTTTAATTTCTGAGATGTATTCTTGATTTCTACTGTATAGGTTCTGTTATTTTTTTCTACAAAAGTGTTAACAGGATCTCTATATTTTAGTTTATTCCATTGAATTTCGTCTGGATCAGAATTAATAGTTTGTCTTTCTTTTACCCATTTTTTAGGCATAATAGCTTCTGCTAAATCTTCGAAATCTTTGATGATTTTTTTCAATCCACCAAATTTCTTCTTAGAACGTTGATATAACTCTTCTACCACCTCCACCACTGCATCAACTTCTCTTATAAAAGCATTCATTCTTGCATCATAGATTCTTTTTAATTCTCGTATTTGAGATTGATCGTAGTATACTAAACGAATTGAATATCGTTCGTCCGGTAATTGTGTTTCGTCTTCGTCTTCGTATTCACGTATTAAGCATTCTCTTGCATTTTTCTTGTTATCACATACTTGATAACCCAATTTTGATGTATCCAAAATAGATGTAATTGTATTAACTGCGGTGTTAAAACCTCTGTTTCGAATATTTTCGTCATCGATAATCGCTTTAATTCTTTCTCTCATGTTTAGAGGATCATAATCTTCTTGATCAATTTCTGCCCTTAGACCTTCGATTTTATCTAAGAATTTTTTTGCTAAAATTGCATAACGTCGAGAATTGGGATCAGATGCATTATCGTCTGTAAACTTTTCTACTAGTTTGATTTTTTCGAACATCACTTCGCTGTCTGTTAACTCTGGTCTTCCAGAATCCACAATTTCTTCTTTTAGTTTTTCAATTTCTCTATCAATCAATTCCATGATGTGTTTTGCTAATGTATCTTTTAGCAAATATTCAACTGTTGTTTGATAGTGAAAAATGGGACTTATCAACTCAGAATCAAGGATGTTTATGGATAATTTAATATCGGTAACTGTTTTTGGTTTATATAGATTATCTTTGAATACACATTTTACGATGGAGTAAGCATTTTCTCCTCTTACGAATGCACCAACATCAGTTTTTTGACGTAATATCGCGTTAGTTTCGTTTTCTAAATCGTTTACACCTCTTTGAATGTGCCCTTGTAAGTGTCCATACATGTTAATGATAGATTTTTCGATCTCACCCGTATTGAACTTATCTGCCCCAGCTAATTTGTCGATTAATTCGGAGACTTCTCTTGGTGTATATCTTGCCAACGCTCGCAACTCTTCTTTATCGATAAAATCGCGAACCTTTTTCATCATTTCGTCTTCTACGGTAATCGTATAGCGATTGAACATGTTTACATAAGCTTGATTCACATAGTTATAGATTTTATCTTCTATACTTGCCATTATATCCACATCTTTTACGATTTCTGGGGGTAATTTAGTTTGTACAAAATCCCTCACCCTTGCCGCAGCATCATCGATAATTTTTTTCGATTCCGCTATTTTATTTCGCCCTTCCCAAACGAGTGACGTTCTCGATGCCACAGCACTTGGGATTACTGGATCTACTTTATTAGGACTTTTTGGAAATTGACCCGCTGCCATATATTCTTCCTCCATTTATACTTATTGATTACGTTGTATTGTTAAAAAAAATTAACACTTATTAACTATTATCGTATTTTTATAATACCATCTTTTAAGATCAAGTAAAAAATTTCATAAATTGAAAATTTTTTTATTTTTTATTAATCTCTGAATTTATAACCACCTTTTCGCAATAGTTCTTTTTCTCTTTCACTGATAATTTCGAACTTCATGCCTTGTTTGATAAATTCCAATGGACTTATATAACCAAGTTCTTCTACATACAACAAAGGTTTACCAGATTCTATTCGTACTTCTCCTTTGAGTTTTCTATAACCATACATCAAAGAATACATTTTTACTATCATAAGCAGATCACATTTTATTCTATATCCATCGCTAATTCAACCCAAAATTGAATCATATCTTTTAAAATATTATCGTTAAAATCATATTCTGGATTATGAAGCATGCAAATACTTTGATTCTCCTGTCCGTTATAAGACCCCAACCATAAATAGACACCAGGATAGTTTTCCAAAAAATAAGAAAAATCTTCGCTTCCCATACTTGGTTTTTGTATGTCGATGATTTTATCGCTTCCAAATTTATTTGCGATGATCTTTCGAACTCGTTCTACTTCTGCATTAGAATTGATAGTTGCTGGATATCCTTCCGAAAAAATCAATTCATAATTAAAGCCATATAAATTTTTATAAGATTCTAACAATTGTTTTAAAAATTCAAGAATTTGATTACGTTGATTTTTATCGAAGGTCCTTATAGTTCCTTTGACCTCGATTTCTTCTGGTAATACATTATAGGTTGTTCCAGCATGGATTGATGTAAAAGAAATCACCTTTTCTTGGACTGGATTCATCCTCGAAACAAAGGAATATACATTTTGGATAAACAAAGAAACAACATAGATTATATCCGTTCCTTGATGAGGCATTGCAGCATGTGCACCTTTCGAAAAAAACCGAATCAAGAAGCGATCATACGATGCCATAATCGGACCACTTTTTAACCCAAAGATTCCTTGGGGTAGTTCTGGCCAATTGTGGATAGCATAAATCGCATCGAAATTGTATCGAGTTGTAAATCCTTCTTCTATCATTCGTTTTGCACCACCTTCGTTTTCTTCCGCAGGTTGAAAGATAAAATAAATAGAATTCTTTAGTAAATTGTTTTTATATAATTCATTGATTATTTTAACTGAGCCCAATAAAGCTGCTAAATGTCCATCATGACCACATGCATGCATTTTTCCTTCATAGATAGATCTATAAGGTTTTTGACTCATCTCTTGAATCGGAAGAGCATCCATCTCTGTACGAAATGCTAATCGCCTTTTGGGATTGTTTACTTCTAATTTAGCAACTATACCAGTGCCAGCTAATGGGAAATCGTAAGGGATTTCCCATTCTTGTAATTTTTGTTGAATGAATTTCGATGTTTCGTATTCTTCGAAAGCAAGCTCCGGTCTTGAATGGATTTGATGTCTCCATTGAATTACTTCGTTTAAAATGTTGTTGAGTTGGTTTTCGAGGTTCATAAGTGGTTTTTAATCCAAGTTAAAACATCTTCGTATACCTTTTTTCTTTCGGGCTGTTTTTCGTTTAAGATTTCGTGATAGAGTCCATCATAACCTATCCATTTTTTATCGCTTACAGTTAAATGATCGTAAAATTCTTTTGTTTTCGATGGTTGAACCACTTTATCTGCCAATCCTTGCATCACTTGGGTTGGTACTTGGATCTTTTTTGCTTCTTGTATTACAAGTTCATGATTTTTTAAACATTCTACAAACCATCGAGCAGTTGCATTTTTAAAAACCTTTGGATCATTGATGTAAGCATCGACAATATTTTCGTCATGACTTAAATCTTTGGGATCAAGTCCAGAGGGTAAAGACAATCCTGGGAAGGGACCAGCCAACATTTCCGCTAATTTTCTCTTCCATGCAGGTACAGGAACAGCCAATCCCATAAAAGGACAGGTAAAAATTGATGCTTTAATCTTAATGTTAGGATTTCTTGTTTCTAAAAATCGTCCTAAGATTAATCCTCCCATAGAATGTCCTGCTAAAAAAATTTCTTTTGTTTTTTTCGATAATTCTTTGATTGCTGCATCAACATCGTCTAAATAATCATTAAAATCGAGGATTAAACCGCGTTTTCCTGAAGAATCTCCATGTCCTCGTAAATCGAAACAAAAGAAATTGATCTGATTTTGGTTTAAGTAATTTGCAAATTCGTCGTATCTTAGACGGTGTTCTGCAAATCCATGTATCCACAAAACCCAACCTTTCGCGTTGCTTACTTCCCAAAATGTTCCTTTAAGATTCGTTTTATTATCAAGTGATAGAAAATCTACATGATTTGTTGACATATTTCCCCCTTTTACATTGCAAAATTATTTATGAATAATCTTTTGTCAAATTGATATTTTTATTTAAGTTTTTTAAAAAATTAAAAAAATTATTAAATTTTTTCGTTAAATTCAATTGTTGAATTATTATTAATAAAAAAATAGAATCTATGAAGGTTGCAATTGTACATGATTGGCTAACAGGAATGAGAGGAGGCGAAGTCGTATTAGAAGCGTTGTTAGACATCTTTCCGAACGCAGATTTATTTACACTTTTACATATTAGAGGACGATGTAGCGAAAAAATCGAAAATAGAAATATATATACAAGTTTTATTCAAAAATTTCCATTAAAAGAGCGATTTTATCGACATTATTTACCTTTTTTTCCAACTGCCATAGAAGAGTTTGATTTTTGGGGATATGATCTTGTTTTTTCGAGTTCCCATTGTGTTGCAAAAGGTGTGATAGTTCCACCAGGTACTCCACATTTTTCGTATATTCATAGTCCTATGCGATATGTTTGGGATATGTATAGAACCTATTTTCCTGGTAGAAGTTTTACACAAAAATTAGTGATTCCTTTTTTTGCAAATTATCTAAGAATGTGGGATAGTTCTTCTGCTTCTCGTGTAGATGAATACATCGCCAATAGCAAGTTTGTTGCAAATCGAATCAAACGCTTTTATGGAAGAGATGCAGTAGTTATTCATCCTCCCTGTTTTAAAGAATTTCCCAAGATAAACATGAAATACCGAGATAATTTTTATTTAGTAGTAAGTGCTCTTGTTCCTTACAAAAGAGTTGATTTGGCAATACAAGCATTCAACAAGACATCAGAAAAGCTGATTGTTGCAGGAAATGGACCAGAATTAAAAAAACTGAAAAAAATTGCTCGCAAAAATATTGAGTTTATCGAATCTCCCTCCAAAGAGCTGATTGTGGAACTTTATCAGAAAGCAAAGGCATTAATTTTCCCAGGAATAGAAGATTTTGGCATAGTTCCCGTAGAAGCTCAAACCTATGGTTGTCCTGTGATTGCAATTAAAAAAGGCGGAGCAATAGAAACAGTGTGGGAAAACAAAACAGGCATATTTTTCGAAGAACAAACCATCGACAGTTTATTACATGCAATCAAAAGGTTCGAAAATCAATCCTTTAAAGAAAAAGATTTTATTCTTCACACACAAAAGTTTTCTTACGATAATTTTATTAAAAATATAAAAAAAATCGTATTGTCCTATAAAGATTTTAAATTTTCTTAAAAAAAACTATATGAAGAAAATCATTTTTGTCACAGATGTTCATGATTCCCTGATCGATTTAAAAAACCTTTTAGAACAAACAGAAGCAAACTTATACCTAATTTGTGGAGATATTTTATACTATGCTTTCTATGATATGGATAAAGTGATTCAGTTTGTAACATTACAAGAAGAGTTTTACGAATTAGGAAAAGAACAAAATCGCGATATATTTTCTTACGATTTAGCAACAGAAATTTTAAGAGATTCTTCGAAAAACATACCAAATGAATTGTATCTTAAAGCTGCGGAATATCGTTTGTTATTTCATCAAGCTGCCAAAACCATGAAAGAAAAATACAAAAAAATCGAAGATCTTATCAACAAATATTCCAATGCTACTTGTTTTGTTCTACCCGGAAATTATGATATCGATTTTAAATACACAGCACTTGCATCGAGAAACCTACACAAAAGAATTATGTATTACGAAAATTTATCGTTTGGTGGATATGGGGGTGCTCCAATACGCACTTCCGGAATTCCCGAAAAGTTAGCTGTACCGTATTTAGAAGGTGGTAAAGGAAAAGAATTCTATTCCGAACCACAAGAATTTTTCGAAGAAAATCATCCCGATATTCTTGTTCTACACAATCCTGCTTATGGTTATTTTGATCGAGTAAATCGATATGGTCACGTAGGTTCTTTGGGAATTCGAAATTATTTAGACGAAAATCAACCCATTTTAGTATTATCAGGTCATGTGCACGAAGATTATGGCGTTTTTATCAACAAAAAAGGAACTGTGTTTATGAATCCATCGAATTTTGGTAGTGTAGAATCTATCCATGGTTTTATGGAAGGAGGAATCTTTGCAGAAATTTATCTAGAAGAAAAAAGAAAACAGGTAGATAGTATCATCGTTAAAAGGATTTATCATAATAGCATATATGAATACTTTCAAATCATTTTTTACTACGATAATGTACCTACAATGGAATACAAAAAATTAAAGGATTTTGATTTTTTTTATTTAGATTTTGAACAATTCTTCAGAAAAAATCCGAATGTGCTCTATTAGCAAGAAACATATATTATTTATAAATAAATATTATAAATTCATAATATAAAACTTTTTTTCTACTGAACAAATTTTGACAAAGAAATTTTGATCAACCAACATTAGATTGCAATAAAACTACGTTCGCTAAATGCTGGCAATGTAGAAGGATTTTCGTAAAAAAAATGAATTTCATCTTTATTATCCATTGTGCCAAAAGTATAAAATATGGGAACAAAATGATCGGGTGTAGGAGCAGCTAATTTTCCCAAGGGATGAGAGCTTTTATAATTCAGCAGTGCATCGATATTTCTTTGAAGGATTTGCTTTTTTATCCAAGCATCATATTCGCTTTCCCAATCATAAGATCGATTATCGTTATTTTGCATCTTTTGCATAATTAAACGAAGATTATCAATTAAAGCACCACTTCCTATGATTAAGACCCCTTTTTCGCGTAAGCATTTCCATTGCTTTGCCAAATTCAAGTGATATTCCGGTTTTGCATAATAATGAATGCTTAGTTCAAAAGCAGGAATGTCACCATCGGGAAAAAGATGCATCAGAACTGGCCATGCACCATGATCCAACCCCCACTCATCAGTTGGGATAATCTTATCTGGTGCTAATTGTTGAACCCTTATAGCCATATCAGGATGACCTTTGGTTGTATATGGAACATTGTAATATTCCTCTGGAAATCCATAATAATCATAAATTTGCTTTTGATGTTCTAATACATTTACAAATGTACCTTTTGTACACCAATGTGCCGAAACGATCAAAACTGCTTGAATCTCATAATTTCTTCGGAGTTGTTTTCCCAATTCGAATAAAATTTTCCAAAAGGGTCTTTGTTCTCTCGAAAGAACAATATCTACTGGATTTCCATGAGATGTAAAAATCACTGGCAATCGTTTGGTATCACCAAAGGATTGAAAAATATTGTATAAATCTTGTAAATCCATAGCTGAAATATTTTTTTGCGATTTATTATAAATATAATATTAATGAATCACTTGACGACAAATTTCTTTTTTTATAGCAGGCAAGGAGAGAAATTGTTCTATTAAATAATCATTATAAGTATTTCTATTTATTAAAAAACTTTATAAAACAATTAAAATATTATAGACCTTTAAATTTTATTATATTTTTGAATGATTTCAAATATTGATACTTATTTTAAAGAAGCTTTTAACTTTGCTACTGCAATTTATCTTGATTGAAACGTTTATAATGGAGTTGAATTAAACCACTTTCAAAAGTTTTAACACTTATAAGTTTTAGTTTTTGTTCAGGTCTATTTTCATCAAAAAGCCTTATTCCCTTACCTACTAAAATAGGGATGATCGAAATTATTAGCTCGTCAATCAAGTCCTTTCTTAAAAGTTCGTTTACTATCTCTGCACCACCTTCGCACAAAATATTTTTTTCGTTTTGTATTTTAAGGTTGTGTATTAATTCCATTAGGTTGCCTGAATAAAAAACGATCTTTCCTTTGTTAGGTCTAAATGTTTTGGTTATGATATAAACGTTTTTGTCTTTGTAAGAAAGCTCTCCCACCTGCATTACCCAATCATAAGTTTTTCTTCCAAGAATGATAGTATCAACTTGTGATTATAGCTCTGAATAACCGTAATCTTCTCCAACTTTTTCTACGATGGATAAAAAACTTAATCGTCATTTGGTTTAGCAATATAACCATCCAAACTCATTGCAATGTAAAGAATAACTTTTTTGCCATTCATCTATGATTATGAAAAATTTTTTTGAATTTTTTATTCTTGGGATATTAGTCAATTCGTTAAAACGAGTTTTTAAAAACAAATTTATTAAAAACTCAAATGCTAATTCAAAATATAAGAAAAATTACAAAATAGAAGCATTGATTCAAAATTTTTTTTATTAGCAACTACTGGAATATTTTTTGCAGCCTATATAAAATCCTATGTAATAAAAAAACAGCATTTCTTTATTAGATTTTTGGCGTAAAATTATTTTAGGAAAACGAATTCATAGATTTAAAACAATTGAAGCATTATTATATAAGTTGAAATTTTATTAAATCTTTTATAGAAAAAATATATTTGATGAATTTATAAATGAAAATATTAATTTTTTTAAAAAGATAATTCTTGTGCAGCGTAATTTAAAATGATTATATTTTATTATAAATAAAATTATAAAATTTATATATCAATAATAAAAACTCACACCAATGTCAAGCAGCAGGACACGAAAACTCACTATAAACTTCTAAATTTGTATGACTCACCCTATTATAAGATGAATAGTTATTCCCAAACTGAATACGAGCGTGAATCTCCTCATCAATGGGTGTTAATTGTGGCATAATAAATATGGGTTCCACAGGAATTTGTTCTTGTTGCATCTCCCAGTCGAGCATGATGCGAAGAATAAAGCTCATCGAAAAACCTAGTAAAAACCTAAGTTCGTGTAATTTTCCCCAATAAGTAGGCTGGATTTGGATTTTTCTTACAATATAACTTTTTGTTCGTGGTTGATAGCTTGCTGTTAGGGTTCTTTTCGTAGGTGTAAGGCTAATTTTATAAAGATAGACTAAATATCGCCTTAACAAATAATCGATGGTTAAAGATAAATTGCCATTAAAGCGACTTTCTGTTAGATCCATCAAATACTGATAGTGAAATTGCGTAAGATTGATCGAAGTTTTGCATTCTTCGTACGTAAAAAAATGTTGTATCTTCATATTTATTTTAATATGATTTTTTATGAATTTATACCAAAAAAATTTTAAGAAATGTACGAAATTTTACGAATTTCTTACAAGCCTACAAATGCAAAAATATTACAAATTTGCAAAATTTTTTAACCTTATGGGTAATCTTTTGGGTCCCCAGTTTCCGGGTGGTCCATCGAAGACGCCAGCAATCTTGTAGTTGCAAAAACGGCAATGTCCGTCATCCGTTAGATGATATTCTGTTAATACATACCAATCTCTACCAATGACTTTTTTCTTGCAATTGGGACAATAAGTGCTTTCGCTATCTTCGTCGTGAACATTTCCAACGTAAACATAGTGCAAGCCTACTTCTAATGCAATTTTTCGTGCTCTTAATAGGGTGGAATGAGGCGTTCGTGGTTTATTCAACATTTTAAAATCCGGATGGAATGCAGTAAAATGTATGGGGACATCAGGTCCTAAATGTTCTAATATCCATTCACATTCGTTTTGAATTTCTTGCAAAGAATCATTTTCTCCGGGTATGAGCAACGTAGTTATTTCGAACCACACACTCGTAGATTTCTTTAAATATTCTAAGGTTTCGAGCACTGGCTTTAAATGTCCTCCACAAATCCTTCGATAAAAATCTTCTGTAAAAGCTTTTAAATCCACATTTGCAGCATCCATGTATTGATAAAATTCTTCGCGTGCTTTTTCTTTAATATATCCAGCAGTAACAGCAACCGTCTTGATTCCATACTTATGGCATTCTTTTGCAACATCGATTGCATATTCCATAAAAATAACTGGATCATTATAAGTAAAGGCTACACTCTTACAACCCAATCGTTTTGCTACTTTTGCTATAAGTTCGGGACTTGCCTCGTCTGCTAATGTATCCATTTCGCGAGATTTGCTTATATCCCAATTCTGACAAAATTGACAAATTAAATTACAGCCCGCAGTTCCAAAAGAAAGAATGGGTGTTCCGGGTAAAAAATGGTTTAAGGGTTTTTTTTCAATCGGATCAATACAATATCCACTCGAGCGTCCATAAGTATATAGTACTATCTGATTGTTTTCTCTTCCTCTTACGAAACAAAGTCCTCGTTGACCTTCGCTTAATTTACACTCTCTTGGACAAACATCGCAATGGATTTTTCCACTCTCTACAAAATGCCAATACTTTGTAGGAACTGCCTTCATTAAGAATATTATACTAAAAAAAACAGGTAAAGAAATTTTTTTTGAATAATTAAAAATAAAAAAGCCTGCTAATAGCAGGCTCAGGATAAAAAATTATAAGGGTTGTTTATAACCTAATCTATAACGAAGACCACCCACTACAATAGGATAAGAAATATTTCCTGTTGATGCAAGCTGATTGACTGTTCCTTGACTTCTAACTGGTGCATTGTCCATTTTTGCACTTAAAAGATATTCTAATTCAAAATAGAATTTACTGCCAGATTGGAGCTTTTTATCAACACCAATTAAGAAATTGAATCCTATTCCACTTACATCGAAGACGATTTGTTCTCCAAAAATTGCACCATCATATAATTTATTTCGATTAAATAATAAATAATCTAATGTTGCAGGGTTATAAAATGGTGGAGGTACTGATGTAATGTTACTTTCTAATATTGGATTAATTAATCCAAGCCCATTTGCAGCTAAACCACATAAAGTTTGACCATTTTGACCAGCTAATTCCAGTGCAACAAAACAAGGTGTTGCACCATCGACTGTTCCAGATATGCTCCAACCACCTCTAAAATAGTTAACTCCAAATGCACCATAAACAGAAGCACTTTCGGATACATTTGCTCTAATACCTAAATATAAAGGTACTACTAAACTATAAAAATCCCAGCTTTGCTCAATAAATGTATAGCCAGCTATTTGTGCTTTTGAATATCCACCCAAGATTTTTCTTGTGTAAGAACCTTCAATGCGATAAAAAAAGTCTGCCATATCTCTTTCGTAGAATACACTAAGAGCTAAACCAGTCATTGCACCTGTTGTCTCTCTCGAAACCAACCCAGAACGATGGTATACATCAATAGTATTTTCGGGTATAATAATTTTTTGTGTACCATATCTGTTATCCAAACCATCTTTTGTAATGGTTCCACCTAATCCACCCAAATCAAATTGTAATCCTAATCCATAACCTAAGTAGGCAGATTGAGCAAAAACTCCCCCAACACTAAATCCCAAAACCAAAATTAATAGTTTTTTTATCAGCTTCATATTGTTAAACTCCTCCATTTTTTTTATAATTAGACACATTTATAATTTTATGCAAAATTCTGTCAACCATAAAAGATGATTTTGTTTTAAAATTTCTAAAAAAATTTTTTTAAATAAATATTCAAAATAATATGATTAAATATTTAAACTATTAAGAATGTTGCAATAATTTCCTTGTATTTTCGGAGTATTAAAATTTTTCATTACTAAATAATTTTTACAAATCTTTATTAATTTTCATAAAAAATCATTTTACAATCAAATATGCAAGCATTTGATTCTATTCACAAATCAAAAAAAGAAATATGATAATACTTGATTGTATTTAAATACAAGTTTTTTTGTCTATATGGCTGGACATTCCAAATGGGCAAACATAAAACACAAAAAAGAAAGTGCAGATAAAAGAAAAGGCAAATTATTTGCAAAACTATCCAAAGAAATCATGGTTGCAGCAAAGTTGAATGGACCTGATCCCAATGCAAACCCGCGACTTCGTATTGCAATTTCTAAAGCACGAGCATCCAACATGCCAACGGATAACATCGAAAAAGCCATCAAAAAAGGGGCAGGCGAGTTAGAAGGACAAAATTACGAAGAGGTGCTATACGAATCCTTTGGACCTGGTGGTGTTGGTATTCTTATCGAAGTATTAACAGATAAAAAATCGCGCACTACTCCAGAAATCAAAAGTATTTTGAGTAAGGCTGGTGCCACTATGTCTACTCCGAACTCTGTGGTAAAATTTTTCGAGCGAAAAGGTCAAATCCTAATTCCAAAAAATGCTATAGCCGAAGAAAAACTCTTCGAAATCGCGTTAGAAAATGGGGCCGAAGATATAAAAATCGAAGACGAATATTATGTTGTTATTACAGATCCAAAAGATTTTTCTCAGGTAAACGAAGCGATTCAATCAAATCATATCCCCATAGAAGAATCATCGATAAAATTTATTCCATTAGAAGGAACAGAAGTCGTCGTCGATGTAGAAAAGGCTCAAAAAAACCTTAAACTTATCGAAGCATTAGAAAATCATGACGAAGTACAAGCAGTTTATCACAACATGCAATTTACCAAAGAATTAGAAGATGCTCTACAATGAACCTAAAGCCAAACATATTAGGGATTGACCCAGGATTAGAACGAACTGGTTGGTGCATAATTCCATCGCAGAATCAAGCCATACAAGCTGGCATTGTAATTACCTCATCGAAGGATCCTATAGGGATTCGACTTTATGAGCTACAAAAACAAATCGAAAAAATCATCGAAGAAAAAAACATTCATCTCTTATCAATAGAAAAAATTGTTATTACAAAAAAAATCGAATCGAGATTAGAACAAGTTCTACAAGCAAGAGGGGTAATTCTATCGTTAGCAGGAAAATTTCAACTTCGTGTCCAAGAGATACCACCCAACACCATAAAAAAAGCAATTACAGGTTCGGGAAAAGCAAACAAAACCGATATCAAAAATGCTCTAAGGTTAATCTATAAAATCGAACACCAAAAAGATTATACAGATGATGTTTACGATGCCATTGCTATTGCATTAACTTGTAAAAATTCTCTCTCTTATGATTTCTAAACTTAAAGGAAAAATCTCGCGAATAGGAGTTCAATCCATTTTTATCGATACAGGAAATATCGAATACGAGATATTTACGCCTCTCAATGTTATCGAATATTTTCAGAAAAACTCCAAAAAAAATTCTTCCTACGAAATTTTTATTTACCATCACTTTCAAGGTGAAGAACAAAAACTCTTTGGATTTTTGCAATTTTCGCAAAGAGAACTCTTTCGTACAATTATCACACTAAAAGGGATTGGACCCTCGTTAGGATTAAGTATACTTTCGCATCTTAACACAATGCAATTGATTCAAATTTGCGAAAATCACGACATCAAAACCTTAACAAAAATACCGCGAATCGGAAAAACTACCGCAGAAGAAATTATCTTCGAAGTAAACCGAAAAAAAAAGCTGTTTTTAAGGTTACTCGAACACGATTCAAAAATTTATCCAGAAATTTATAGCGATTTAGAAGAAGTCCTCCAAGGAATGAAGTATTTAGGATATAACGAAAAGAAAGTATTAGAAGTTATCGATAAAATCAAAAAAAATAGAAAAAAATTACCTCAGAATACATCCGAATGGATAAGAGAAGTATTAAAAGAAATATAATGTTTAATTAATTTATTAAATTCTTTTATTAAATTTTTATACCGTAATTCGATGATTCTTTCTTGTGTTAGTTTATTTTTGTTTCGCTCAATGTAAGTATCTACTTTATGGATAAAGACATCTAAATCCGGATAAATCAAACATAGATCCAAGAATTTATCGTATAATTCGCTTTTTTTTGATAAATCATTTATATTTTTATATTTATATAATAATTTATATATTTTTTTTATCATTTCTAATATTTCGATATGAGGTTTATACAATAAATGATCTTTTTTTACTTTATTTTTAAATTCTTCTATGATAGATTTGTCGATGTCTGGAAGGTTTAGTAAATCCGAATATCCCAAAGTAGGAATATTTTCTATGGTAGCACCATCATAGGTTAAATTATAGACAGAAAAATTCGGATCAAACTCTTTTAATTCCAAAAAAGATTCTTCGAACCAAGCTCTGTATAAATTCAGTACATGATCCCCATGTTGAAATTTCTTTTTAATGCCTTTAACAGAAGATTTGATTCGCTTTCGAAAGATGGATTCTTGAATATTTTCTAAGGAGTTTATCCGATGGATCATAGCATACCATTTTTCGTAATGATGCGTATCCACACAGTAAAGAAGTCGATCCGTCCAAGCTAAGTCCATTCCCACTAAAAAAATGGTTTTTGTTCCTAAATATCGAGCAATTTCGAAAGCAGAAGTAGAAACCGAACCACCGGATTGTATTCCTGCAATTTCTCCATAATATTTTTCGATTAAGTTTATGCCCTTGGTTTTATCGGTTTGAATTTTGCCATCATAATTCACATTATATCGCATGGTAGAAGAAAAAACCCAGCCCATCGGCTTTAAAGATCTTAACAAAAAAGGATGGATCACTAAATCGGCAAACACAATCATTTCGTTTAGAGGAACTCCTCTTAAATGAAAATAACAATGCATTTGTGCATCTAATATATGTATACCATCGGGGACAATGCCCATTTTTAAAAGAGGTTTTAATGCTGTATCGGTCGTAAAGATAAATGCTTTTCGTTTTAATAGCTTTAATTCTTTGTAGCTATATCTTAAAGAAGGACCAGCACCTACTATCACAAAAGGAATGGATTCTAATTCGTTTTTGTAAAAATTTAGGCGATTTCTAAAATCCGTAGCATCCAAAAAAGAAGCATTGCTTACAATGTTCCTAAACCATAATGTTTCGAACTCAAACTTGGTTAGTAGACTAGAAAAGTTGCTCTTAAAAACGATGTAAATTTTTTCTTCGATGGTTTGATAAAATTCTTTATCGAGTTGAATCGAAGGAAGATGTTTAAAAATTTTATGACCTTGAAGTTTTTCTATTTTTAAGCTGTTCAGATAATTCCACAAAAAAAATAGATTTTCGTTCGTAAAAATATGACAGTTCGGCGTTAACAAAAATTCATGAAAATCTGGATGATTTTTCCAATAATAAGCTAAAACTTCTTCGCTATTTTCGATGATAATCGTAATCTGATTTTGATTTCTGATTTTTAATAACTGTCTTAAAAGATAAAGATTTCCTATACCAAACAAAAATAAAACCTTATTGGAAGAAGAATAACCATAAAAGACTCTTTCTGCTTCGGTAATGGGATCGATGGTAGAACTCAATCGTTTATTTCGAAAAACCAAAAAGAATCCTTGCTTCTTTGCTTTTAATATTTCTACGACTGGATAAAGGCTTTCCCATTTTTCGATAAAATCTTTTAAATAAGGTTTTTTGATTTCTAAATGTTTTTTTAGTTCTTCGAAATATCCATAATCCATGATGATTTTTAAAAAAATACCTCTATCACTTTTTTTACAAAAACAGTTTTTTTATAACCTTCTTCGATGTTTTGTCGAAATCCAAAAGAAATCTCTACAAGAAATTGATAAATTTTTTGTAATTTTTCCAAGGAATAGTGGGGAACAATTCTTTCTAGTTGCTGTAAAATTTTGTTCTGAATAAATACTGGTTTTTTATCGGCTTGAATGTATTTTAACAATTCTTTCTGAGAAAAATTTAGTCTTTTTGCTATTTGATACTTTCGTATTTCTTCTATTTTTAACAAAAGGTTTTTTAATAAGTTATAATAGTTATCTTCGGGGGGATTGTATTTTTCTATTTCGATTAAAAAGGTTTGAAGGTCTCTATTTAAGATAGCATCGATCATCTTAAAGATATCCCAGCCAGCAGTGGGATAAAAAACCCTACGAATATCTTCGTAGGTAACATAATATTCTTGGCTTTGTTGTTCTTGCGATAAAGAACGAGCAATGTTCATAATCGCGGTTCGAAGAAGAGATTCTTTGGGTGGAAATAGAACCTTCATCTCTGTTATGGCTTCTTCGGAAAAAACCAAACGATACTTTTTTGCAAATTCGTAGATAAATTTATCGATTTGATTTTCGTATAAGATCTTTGTCTCGAAATGAAAGATTTGGCTTTCGGGAATCTTTAATGCTTTTAGTGGAAAACTTCCTTCGTATTCAAAGATAATCCATGTTTTGGGTGGGATATCTTTTATTACAAAATTTTTTATGTTTTTTATTATAATATGACTTTGTCTTACTACGAAAAGACGATACGAAACAAATAAAGAATAATTATAAATATCATTTATAAAATGACTATAATCTTCTTGTTCTCCGGTAAAGATAGAAATTTCTACGGGAACATTTTTGTAGACTTGCGTTTCTATAAATTGAGAGATAAAATTGAATAATGCAGTATCTTTACCATCTACGACTACAATAAGAGGTTCATCAATTGGATATTTTTTAATCGCTTTTGCCAAATCATCAATACTTTTAAAATCCATTAGAAAATTTTATAAATTAATATAAATAATTATAATCAAAATCCCTTTTTACAGGAAAAAACCCACTCTCGATCAAAAATTGTTTTACTCGTTCTTCGGTTTTTATGCCATAACTTTTTAGGACATTTTCTTCGATAACAATAGAAGAAATATCATCTGCACCCGATTGTAAGGCAATTTGACCAACCCCCTGTCCTAACACCATCAAACTTGTTTCTATATGAGGAATGTTATCAAAAAAGATTCTACATAGAGCCAGAACCTTTAAATATTCTTGTGCAGGAACATTTCGAACATAGAATTTTTTGGTTTGTTTTTGGAATGTCCATGGTATAAACGATAAAAATCCATGAGTTCTATCTTGAAGTTCGCGAATCAAATTTAAATGCTCGATTACTTCCCATCGCGTCTCTTCGGAACCCCAGACAATATTGGCGCTACCTTTTAATCCCATCTTGTGGCAGGTTTCCATCACCCTTACCCATTCTTGTGGAGTTGCTTTTTTGGGAGAAAGAATATACCTCATCCGTTCTGTAAGGATTTCTGCCCCTGCACCAGGGACAGAATCCAACCCTGCTTGTTTTAGCTGTGTTAATATTTCTTCTAATGGCAATCCTGTAATCTTTTCCATGTTCATCAATTCTACTGGAGAAAAGCCCCTAATATGGATGTGTTTTCCAAAAGTATTTTTTACGCTACTCAATATGTCTAAATAATAGTCAAAGGGGATTTCGGGATACACCCCACCCTGAAAAAACATCTGTTCTGCACCAATAGAAATCGCTTCTTCCATTTTTTTTAGCACCTGATCTTTGGTTAACACATAACCTTGGTTGGAGTTGATTTCGTCCATAAAAGAACAAAAACTACATTCAACATTACAATAGTTTGTGTAATTTACCACGCGAAAGGCTGTGTAACTTGCAATACCTGGTTTATTAAAACGATTTCGAATTTCGCGTGCCACATATTGCATTTCGAGAAAATCCCCTTCCATGTAAAGGGTATAGGCTTCTTCGGGAGTAATTCGTTTTCCATCCAGTGCTTTCTGTAAGATCTCTTGTGTTGGAAGTTTTTTTTCTGTTAATAGTACCATAGTTTTTCCTTATGCAATTTGTACATTACCACATCGTACACAACGATGATTGATTACAGGTTGACCACATAGTTCACAGGGTTGAACTTTTCCTCTCTGAAAGTTTGGTAAAATCGAATAACGTTCATCGAAGACAAAGCATTCTCCTTCCCAAAAGCCATCGGGATATTTGGCAAAATAATCCAAAATGCCCCCTTCGATTTGATAAACATTCTTAAAACCTAAAGAAACAAGAAATGGCACTACCTTTTCGCAACGAATTCCTCCTGTACAAAATGTAACAATTACCTTGTCTTTGTTTTTTTCGTATTGTTCTTTAAACCAATCCATTTTAGAAGGAAGTTCGCGAAATTTTCTAATGGGAAATGCCAATGCATTTTTAAAGGTTCCTACTTCCCACTCATAATAATTTCTTGTATCGACAGGAACTGCTTTACCTTCTTGCATCAATTGATGGAATTCTTCTGGCTTTAAAAAATGACCTTCGTTTAATTTATGATCAATCTCCACAGGAAAAGGAATGATTTGTTCTTTGATTTTTACGATGAGCTTTTTGTAGGGAGGAATATCACTTGGCATAAATCGCCTTCTTGTTTCTGGTTGTAGTGGGAAGGGAGCACGATAACATTCTTTTAGAAATTCATCGAGTAGAAATTTCGAACCACTAACAGATAAATTGATCCCCTCTTTTGCAATCAATATTAAACCTTTTAATTGATATTCTAAACATTTCTGATAAAACCATTCTCGAACATCTTCTAGTTGATTTTCTTTTATGTTGCCAAATTGGTAATATTGTAATATATACATAGAGAATCCCTTTTATATCAATAAAATCTTACAAATTGACTTTGTATAGTATTTTTCTTAAATAAGACAAAATCTCTTCCAAAGAATTTACTGCAATCAATTTTCTCGGTTGATTACTATCGAGAGCTTGATTCGCTAATTCCTTTGCCCAGCCGTCAAACCCCGTATAACACAAAACTTCTTTTCCTGTCTGCCAAGCATAAGCAATTTCCGAAAGTGTGCCTGCACCCCCAGAAACTGCAACTAAAACATCTGCGGTATTCACTACTAAAACATTTCTGGCAAGCCCCATACCTGTTGGTATTACAATATCGCAATAAGGATTTGCATATTTTTTTTCTATCGAAGGAATGATTCCAATCGTACAACCATAAGTATATACTGGAGAATTTCTAGCACCTCTGCAGATTGCTTCCATTAAGCCAAACATTCCACCACAAACAATCATATAGCCATCGTCTACTAATCGTCTTCCAAGAATTAGACCAAAATCATAGATTTCTTTTGAACAAAGAGCTTGATTAGGACCGATTACACCAACAATAAACTTTTTTTCTATGGACATGCATTCCTTGAATCCTTTTATTTTTGTTTATGCAATTCTTTTTTTATTACTTTAATTTTTTTATAAATTGAATTAAAATTGAAGACGGAATTTTTAAGGAGCGAGTGCAAGGATTTAGAATTTTCCCTACACTCGTGATTAAAAATTATCGATTATTTGAATCGCGCGATACAAAAATCGTAATTGCTTCCATTATTGCAAGTACCACCAAGAAGGATATTTCCATTTGGTTGGATTGCAAGAGAATATGCATAATCATTTCCACTAGTAATAGAAATCGTTTTATAACCACCCGTTCCAAATGATGTATCAAGAGAACCATTGGGATTAAAACGGGCTATACAAAAAGCATATTTGTTTATAGTGGTATCCCAACAATAACCACCAAGTAAGATTTTACCATTTTTGTCGATTGCAAGGGAATATCCAATATCAGAATTAGAACCTGTACTAACAGGTTGTAATATATATCCATTTGGTGCACCAAAACTATCGTTCAAAATACCTTGTGCTGGTGTAAAGGTCGGTTAGCCACTGCCACCATCACCAGAACTACCATCAATAGTCGCAATAGAAGAGTTATCGATTAACGGCAAAAGCAAAAATGGCTTCTTCTTTTTGTGGCAAGCTGTAAAAACAATTAATATTGTTAAAATCACTACAATAATGTTAATTAATTTTTTGCTTTTGTTTTGTGGATTTTGTTGATTTTGTAGAAGTTGTTTCATAGTCATACCTCTAATTTATTTTATTTCTATTTGACGTAGAAAATTTAAAAAACTAAAAAAAAATTTATTGTAAATGGATGATAATTAAATAAATTGCAATATCCATGAATCTGATAAGCATTTTAAACTTATCCTCTACGATTATTTTAATGCTTTTTTTTGTTTATTTTCTTGTAATGGCTGGATTTATAAAAGATAAAAAAAGTGCTATTTATTTAGCATTGGTCGTTTTGCTAGTATCTATTAGAAGTTTATTAAGAATCGAAGTTTTTTTTGGAAATATTGACAATAATGAAGTTTTAAGACGGTTCGATCACTTTACCTATTTTGCAGGTCTTCCGGTCTTTATTGCCTTTTGTAATGAATTTTTTAAATTAAAGTTCAACCCGAAAATAACAAAATTCACGTTTCTTTATTCAATACCTTTTATATTATTGCTACTTATTCCCAATAAGTTTTATTTAGAATTTCGCATTTTTTATCATATCTTTGGATTAATCGTTGCTTTATATTTGGTTTTTGTTAGTCTGCGATATCTCTTTCTTAAAGAAAAATATTCTAGTATCCGCTTTTTGGGTATTTTTTTACTTTTTTTAGGTTTTGTTGGAGATATTATAGTAGTAGAATTTTATAACTTTTCGCCTTTTATTGTGCCTATTATTATGGTATTTTTCTCTTTGGCATACAGCTTATTTATCAATTATGAATTAGGGCAACAGAAAAACCAATTGTTAAAATTACAAGAGGAATTGATACAAGCAAAAGAAGAAATCCAACAACAATACGAAATTACCAAAGAAAAAGAAGAAGAAAATGCCAAACTAAACCAACTCTACGAATCCTTGTTAGAATTATCCAAAAAGATTTCTACAATAAGCGATTTTAACCAAATTCTAGACGAAATTGCTTTGCACTTAGAAAAAAATTTTGGCATTAAATATTTTGTAATAATGACCATAGACACCGAAAAAGAAGAAGCATATTTCTTCGAAAGCAATCTATACAAAAAACTTACCCCAGAGCAATTCGAATTTATGAAAAGAGGCGAAGGCCAAAATAAGATAAGTTTAAAAGTTAAAGGTGCTCACTATGGTGTTTATAAGTACAAAAAACCCTTGTATTTGCGGCATTTCGCAGAAAGCTCAAAAAAATCTCTTTACGAATTCGAAAATCAACTAATTAATGTATTAAACCTAAAATCGTTGATCATTTTCCCCTTAATTTATAACAACGAAGTCTTTGGATTTTTGGATATTACCCATGCAGATGAACCTTTACACCTAACGAAAGAACAATATCTAAACCTAAATGTATTTGTTCAGTATTTTTCTCAGTTATTCAAAAACTATTTATTTGTGCAAGAAATCCAAAAGCAAAAAAAACAACTAGAAGACTATAATCTCGAAATCTCTAAAAAAAATAAATTTATTCTAGAAATGAACGAAACTCTATCAAGTATTCTGCGAAAACAAAATATTCGCGAAATCTTGAATGATGTAATTGGTTTACTCGATAAACACTTTCGACTTAAATATTTTACATTATATTTTTACGATAAAGAAAACGATGTATTAGTCTATTCGATTAGTAATGGAGAACACCTTTTACCCAAAGAGAAATGGGATATTATCAAAAATAACAAAATACCGATTCTAAATGGCAAAGGAATCCATAGCATAGCATGTAAAAAAAATCGTTATGTTTACTTACCACATGCTTTAAACCATCATACCCATTGCGAAATCGAAAATCAAAACAAAGAAATAATGCAATTAACATCCATTATTATTTTTCCATTAATAGTAGGTAGCGAAATCATCGGAACATTAGATTTTTCTCATTTACACGAACCGATTTTAATCAACAAAGTAGAGCTAACATTAATTAAATTGTTTGTGGATCATTTTGCATCGATTCTAAAAAATCTTTTACTTATAGAAGAAATTCAAAACAAAAAAAATCAATTAGAGGCCATTAACAAAGAGATTACCCAAAGAAATAAAATCATTATTGCAATGAACGAAACCATTACATTAATGAATCAAACTTACGATATAAAAAAAATATTAGATATAATGATAAATTTTTTAAACAAACATTTCTCTATCAAATATTATTTATTTTTTCGTTATGATAAAACTACCCATCAATTATACTTCCAGGAATGTAATTTTGATGATTTATATTCAGAAGAAATTATCGAAGCAATTAGAAAAAATCCCTTACTATTAGATAACCAAGAAGGTATCCATGCATCTTGTTGCGCTAAAAGAAGATTTATCTATTTACCAAAGATCAAAAGATCCGCATCAGAAGTAGAAAATCAAAATCAAGAGCTATTAAAAATGAAGTCTTTAATGGTCTTTCCCTTATACGCAGGTAATGAACTATTAGGAACATTGGATTTTTCGCATTTCCAAGAGGAATTTTCTATCAATAAAGTACAACTTACATTGATTAAAATCTTTGTAGATCAATTTGCTTCTATTCTAAAAAATATTTTCTTAATCGAAGAATTAGAAACCAATCAATTAGAATTAGAAAAAAAACAAATAGAATTAGAAATATTGAATGAATTTACAAAAAAAATCAATTCTCTTACAGATTTTAAAGAAATTATTCGAGATATCTTTAATTATTTATCTAAAACATATCAACTAGAATTTGGCTGGCTTATATTAGTAGACGAAAAAGAACGCGTGTTTAAAAGTTCAGCTTATTCGGAAAGTTTATTAGAATTCGATCCAAGTATTGAAGATTTTTTAATAAACTTCAAAGCTCCTATGAACGAAACTGCTGGTACTTTATATCGCGTTTATAAAAAGAAAAAATACAGTTATATTCCAAAAATTTTCGAAAGTTTTCAGGGAGCAGTATGGGATCACATTATCATTGATACTTTAAAACTAAAATGGTTTATCCAAATCCCCTTAATTGTACAAAACAAAGTTATAGGAATATTAGCATTTACGAATTATAAAAAAACCATTCATTTTAAGTTAGAAAAACTAAAATCTATTCAATATTTTTGTGAGCAAATCGCTGGTGCTCTTTATACGTCTTATTTGTTGAATGAACTTAAACAAGAAAAACAAAAAGTAGAAAATGCTCAGTTAGAACTTAAACAATTGAACGAATTTACAAGAAAAATCATCGAAGAAGAAGATTTCGAAAAATTGATTCAAGAAATTTTCGATTACTTAAGAAATCGTTTTGAATTACAATTTGGCTGGCTCTTATTAATAGACAAAGCAAAAAATACGATCAAAACTTCTTCATTTTCTAAAAATATAATAGATATTCCCAAAGAAATGTTCGATTATCTATCAAGGTTCGAAATGCCTTTTATTCCAGAGCTAGGAACAATTTATCGAACCATTCAAAGGAAAAAACATCTATACATAAAAAGGGTGAACCCAGATTTTAAAGGAACATCCATCGATAAAGAACTGGTTCGAATATCCAATTTAAGATGGTTTCTGTATGTTCCATTGATTTTTAAAGACGAACCCATTGGACTTTTATCTTTTACCAATTACGAAAAAACAGTAAATTTATCGATAGATCAGATTAAATCTATCGAAGTATTTTGCTCCCAAGTAGTAGGGGCAATTTATAATTCTTATTTAAGAAATAGAATCGAAGAAGAAAGACAAAAAGCCGATCGACTTCTAAAAAATATTTTACCAGCGAAGGTTGCAGATGAACTAAAAGAAAAAGGATATGTCAAACCCAAGTTATATAGAAATTCAACAATTCTCTTTACTGACTTTGTAGAATTTACAAAATATGCAAAAGCAATGTCACCAGACGATTTAATTCAGGAATTAGATCGATATTTCTATCAATTTGACGAGATCATTTCGAGAAACCATCTAACAAAATTAAAAACCATTGGCGATGCCTATATGTGTGTTGGTGGTATTCCAGAAGATAATTACACCCATGCAGTGGATGCATGTTTGGCAGCATTAGAAATAAAAAATCTGATCAAAAAAACAAATGAAATTCGACAGCAATTAAACCTACCCTATTGGAACATAAGGATTGGTATTAATACTGGAGAAGTTGTAGCTGGAATTATTGGGAAAGAACGTTTTGCTTATGATATATGGGGAGATGCTGTAAATGTTGCACAACGATTAGAATCTGCAAGTTTACCATACGAAATCAACATTTCTCGTTCTACCTTCGATATCGTTAAGTATTTTTTTAGGTGCGAATATAGAGGCAAACATGCCATAAAGAATCATGGTTTTGTCGATATGTTTTTCTTAAAAAGAATTCATCCAAAATTAAGTGCAGACGAAGAAGGATATGTTCCAAACGTAAGATTTTTCGAATTATACAATAAACTAAAAAATGGTGCGAAATTTATCTATAAACACGAATTAAATATAAAAAATAGAATTATATAATTAAATTTTTTAATTAATTTTATATAATAAAAATATTATAAAGTTATTTAATTTTTATTAAAACTTTTAACACATCGGGAAAGCACGATACCGATAGATGGCTTGCATCGTAATAATCATTGCAGTTTAGAACATTGTTATCGTTAAAATCAACTGTTGGATAATTATATTGATTTGATAATTCTTCGACTCGTTTTTTTATAAATTGAATTTCGGGAATTTTTAGATACAACTCTCTAAGATAAGGATTTACTCGTGGGAAAAATACCACTGCTTTACTACGATTTTGATGAATTTCTTCTAAAAGGAGTTCTAAAAAAATCAACTGCTCTTGGGATAGAACAAATTGATTTAAATATAGATTTTTTAATTTTTCTGTTTCTTTTTTTAATTCGTTATCGTTCATCCTACCAAACCAAGCATATTGTGCCCCTTTGGTAAGGTTTAAAAGCATTCTTTGGGGAGATTTATAATAATCATAGAAATCCAAATTTTCTTCGCGAAAAGAATACAAAACCTGTAACATTTTTTTTTCTTCTAAGCTAAGTTTCGAATAATCAATTTGGAATTTTTTTAAGACTTCTTCTATATTGGTCTGGAATAATGTTCCTTTTAGTCTTTTAATGAATGTTCGAAAAGAAAACTGCAATCCAGCTAATGCATAACGTCGCGTTTTTTTGTATACTTGGTAATCTGTATCGGGGATTAAAGAACGATAGTTTTTTATAAATTCCTCATCTACACCATAATTTAGGACGGGGCTTGCAAAAATTCCCGCGTTTCTGTTAAATGCATCGGGAGATATACCAATATAAAAAGAATCTGGTTTAGCAAACTTTAAGATCTTTTTTGCTATATAATAATGATAAGCTGGTATTGCTTGTGTACCAGAAAAATTCCAGATTTCTAATTGTTTTTGCTGGATTATGTTAGCAATTTCTTGTCCTAATCCTAAACTTCGCGAATCTCCTAGAACAATGATCAATCTTTTACCATCTTTCTCGATGTTTGGTAATTCTTTTTTTAATAAATTTAACTGTTCTTTTCTCTGACGATAGTATAACATACCACCGGGTTGAATAAAATGATCTCTTACTAATTCGATTAAAAAAATCTTATCGATTAAAAATACGACGAAAATCAAAAAAGGGAAAAACAATAAATATCGATACTTTAATAAGAACATCTTGCTCTCCTAAAACTGAAAGTAAAAAAAGTCTTTTCCCGGTGCCGAAAATTCCATCAACATAAACAACAATAAAACAAAAAAGATCATTTGTAAAATAAACTGATGTTTTTCGAATCGCTTTAAATGATGAGGATATTCTTCTATATAGTTAAAGAAAAGTACCCCTAAAAACGAATAAAAAATCATCGAAGCATTAGGTGGAAGGATAAATTCAAAATCAAAAAAAATCATTTTCTTTAAAAGATGAAGAGCTCGATCAAAATCTCTTACAAAAAAGAATAATGCAGATGTTAACATAAAATACCAGCTGACAAAAATTCTTACAATTCTTCCAAAGAAGTCTTTGGGATATTCTTCTATCCCTCTACGAAATAAAAAAGATTCGAAAGATAATATAATCCCAACCAACAGCCCCCAAATAATAAAATTATAACTTGCACCATGCCATAATCCACCTAAAAAAAATGTGATGATTAGGTTTAGATAATTTCTTAACTCGGGAACGCGACTTCCACCCAAAGGAATATAAATATAATCACGAATCCACATCGAAAAGGTTAGATGCCATCTTCGCCAAAAATCCGACATAGAATACATAAAAAAGGGTGCTTTAAAATTGATGGGAATTTTGAATCCTAAAAATTTTCCACAACCAATTGCGATATCACTATAAGCAGAAAAATCCGCATAAAGCATCATCAAGGATGTAAATACGAGCATCCAAATTTGTAAAGAATTAAGCTGATCGATAGAAGAAAGATGCAATGGAGCCACAACATTGCTTAAACTATCAGCTATAATCAATTTTTTGAATACACCAATCATGATTAGCCAAAAACCATGATATAGATCTTCTTTTTTGGGAACAGATATAGCAGAAACATTTTTTAACTGAGGTAAAAGATCCTCAGAACGCATGATGGGACCAGCAATTAACTGTGGGAAAAACAAGATGTAGAGTAAAACTTCTCTAAATGTATGCTTTTTATCGTATTTGCCTGTGTATATATCGTAAGAATAAGACATGATTTGAAACGTATAAAAACTAATTCCTAACGGTAAAAAGATTTTTAAACCTTTTAAACTTAATTCGTCTTTTAGGTTGGGCATTTGCCATTCAGGAATGTTCAATACGGTTCCAAGTGCATCAAAAAAAAGATAGTAATACTTAAATACTGCAATGTTTAATATATCAATTATAATAATGATTAAAAATATATATTTTTTTTTATAAATTCTCCATAATTCCATTCCATAGTAATTAATAGCCACAATCAAGATTAAATGAAAAATAAATGGAATACTCCACGTTCCATAAAAATATAAACTACTTAATAATAAAATTGTAAAACGAAAATTGGGTGGGAAAGTCCAATAGAGTAAAAAAACAATGATAAAAAATATCAAATATTCTTCTGTAACGAATAGCATATTATTTTTCTAACTTTTTGTATAATTCAAATAAATATTGATTTTCTGGATTATCTTCCCAAATTAAAGAAGGATCGAATTCTATAAAACTGCCCTCTTTTAAAGGAATCTTTTCTAAATCCAATTTACCAATGGCAACTCGATATAAATCGATTACATCGTAAAGCAATGCACTAAACATCCTACGAATATGTCTTTTTTTTCCTTCGCCGAGAACTATCTCGTAAATATTTTTTTCCGCATCTTTAACAACAATTGTAATTGCTTTTAATAGTTCCCCTTCATCTTCTACTCCTCTACCTGTTAATAAGTTTAAATCATAACTTAAAATAGGAGTATCTAACTGAACATAATATTTTTTTAAGACTTTATATTTAGGATGTGTTAGATGATGCAAAAAAATACCATCCGAAGAAAGAATCACCAAACCACGCGACATTTTATCGAGTCTACCTGCATAACCTAAGTTATATTTTTGCTTTAAAGATCTAGGAATTAAATCATAGATGGAACGTTCATTTTTAAAATGTTTACGTGTAACTACATAACCTACTGGCTTATTTAAAGCAATATAGATATGTTTTTTTATTGGTGTAATTCTTTTACCTTGAAATACTACCAAATCATCTTTTTTTACTTTGTAAGTAAGATCTTTTACAGGAACACCATTGACTAATACTTTTCCTTCCAAAATAAATTTTTCTACTTCGCGTCTTGAGCCAACTCCGCACAATGCCAAATATCGATTAATTCGAATATTATGGTAATTTAATAAACTTTGATCTTTTTGAGTTTTATCCTGAAAGATTTCAAACCGTTTTTTTATATTTTTATCGATCATTTTCTTCTTGTTCGGGCAATTCAACGTTCGATTTTTTAAAATAATAGGTTTTATCGTTTTTTTGAGCCATTAAACGATAACCTTCGGGTGTTTCTATAAACCTTATTTCTTTTCCGATAGGAAGATTTTTATTCAATTCAATTATACCTTTTTCGTTGATTGTAAATTCACCCTCGATCTTATTTGTGTTTTGAAATTTATAAACAAATTTTTTTTCTTCGGGATAAAATTCCAAGCTTCGGAATTCTGTTTCTCCACGTTCGTTTACTTCCCACCAGATTCCTTTTACGTTGTTGATTACGATATTTTTATCGACAAAATCTTCTTCTTTAGAATCGACGGAATTACTAACAAAAGAACCAAATATCCAACCTATATAATTTTTCGAGGTTTGCACATAATACCAATAGTCTTCTACTAACCCAACCCGCATTTTATAGGGAATTTTATAGAGAACCTTTACCTTTTCTCCTTTTTCTAAAATAGCAATTTCCATCGAATAAGTTGTTGGATTGGTTCTTAAAATAGCCTTTTTTTTAGCAACATACAAATCATAAGGTTTAAAATGATTCGTTAGATTCTTATAACTTGCAGGAATTTCTTGCGTGTAAAGGTGGGAAGTTAAACTTCCCAATAAAATAAAATAAAATAAATGTTTACTTATTTTCTTTTGGAGCGTAAGGATAGCCTTGGATCCAAACCCTTTGAGGTCCAGTATCCAATATTGGATTGGGTGGGAATAAATTATCCATGTATGCATTGTAAATAGCCTGTTGGAGCACTTTTTTTACTTGGGGATTATCTTCAACCAAAAAAGCATCAGATAAATCATAATATGCTTCCCCGAAAGAAAGTTCTCTAAAAGCAGAAGCAACATCATACCTTACTTTTGGATCAGGATGTCTTAAATAACCTAAGAGTGCTCGATAATATTGACCTCTTGTATTATCGTTGAATAATATAGCAAAAGCAATTCGCGCTTTAACTTGTTCATCTTTTTCTTCGTTGTATCGTTTTTCTAATGCTTCTAACGCTTTAAGAGAACCAATTTGTGCTAAAGCAAGAGCAGTAGCTAACCTTAAATCTTTGTAAGGATGACTTAAATATGGTACAATTGCATCTACTCCCTCTTGCGAACGAATATTACCGATTGCTTGAATAATAAAAAAGGCAACGTTGACATAATTATAACCTTTCATTCTTACTTGCATCCATTCATCCTTAGGATCAATAGCAATAAATTTTTTAAAATCATCTGCAATCGACCAAGCTGCATCTGGGGATGTAGGATAGATGTAGTTATCCGAAAGCATTGCTGGACCTATTTCGTTTCGCTCATAGAAGAGTTCAGGAGATTTATTTTGCTGAGCCTTAGTTTTCTGTTCTTCTAGTCTTTTGCGTTCTTCTTCAATAATTTGGTTAACAATTTCCAACGCTTTTTTTAATGGTTCGATGGCTTCTTTACGTCCAATCTCCCCTAAGGCATGCGCAATAGCAGATTTTACATATGGATCAAATGCGGCCATTTTTCGGTAAAGAGGATCATCTAACCCTTTTAATAGCTCTCTCGATAAAGGACGGACAAAACGAAATTTTCTTAAAGTAGCCATATAATGAATGGCATTGATTTTTTCTGATGCTGTACCGTTTTCTAAATCTCTTTCTAATTTTACATATAATTCTTCGTAAAATTTTTTTGCAGTTTCGTCAGCATCTAAATAAATCCAAGATGGTAGTAGCATCAATATAGTGAATAAAATAACAAGCAATTTTTTCATATAAAACCCCTTATATCTATTATCGAAATATAGAAGCTCAAGATTAATTCTTGTAAATCATTTTTTATTTTTTTATAAAATACTTAATTTTTTTTTACTTGTATCAAGGTTCTCCATTCAATTTCTTTTTGATCTTTAAGTAGTTCGAACAATTTATCTTGATTTACATTTAACCGATAGATTACTTTTTTTAAATATTCATCCTTTTC
>Ga0308397_1000314_pt1 | contig 36720 bp, 42 predicted proteins | sample Hotspr20SampleT8_FD_202356 | JGI IMG/M metagenome (GOLD analysis project Ga0308397, IMG submission 202356) | Hot spring phototrophic mat microbial communities from Mushroom Spring, Yellowstone National Park, Wyoming, United States - 20051001_T8 ...
GCAAACTGGCCAACTGGCTCGTCTTTTACAACGCCGAGCGCCCCCACCATTCCCTCAGCCAGCAATCTCCGTTATCATTCCTCCTGCAACATCAACCCGAGTGCCAAAGGTACTGGACCCATACAGGTCGTTGCATCCGCGCTAACGGTTGCGGTATAATGAAGTCTCTTGCCGTTGTAGCTCAGCTGGTAGAGCAACTGATTCGTAATCAGTAGGTCGGCGGTTCGAGTCCGCCCAACGGCACCAGGAGCGTCTCCTGGAGCGCGGAGAGGTACCGAAGTGGTCATAACGGCGCCGACTCGAAATCGGATGGTCGGGTAAAACCGGCACGCGGGTTCGAATCCCGCCCTCTCCGCCAAATGATCCGTTCGTAATGCACCTGCGGTGGGTCAGGGCTTTTGCGCGGAGACAAAAAAAGGGGGGGGTTTACAACGAGCGCTTCTATCGGTACAATCCTGCTTCTCTGCAGTGGGGGTATAGCTCAGCTGGTAGAGCACTTGCATGGCATGCAAGGGGTCAGCGGTTCGAGTCCGCTTACCTCCACCAGAACCGGTTTTTGGTATGTCCCTATCGTCTAGAGGCCTAGGACATCGCCCTTTCACGGCGGTAACGGGGGTTCGAATCCCCCTAGGGACGCCACAATGTTGCACGCGGAGCGGTAGTTCAGTCGGTTAGAATACCGGCCTGTCACGCCGGGGGTCGCGGGTTCGAGTCCCGTCCGCTCCGCCACGATGCTCCTCTTCCTCCTCTTTCTGGCCAACAAAAAGGCGCTAGAAGCGCCTTTTGCCTTTTAGGTCCGGCGCATCGAGTCGAAAAATTCGCCGTTATTTTTGGTTGCCTTGATCTTATCGAGCAAAAACTCGGTTGCTTCGACGTCGTCCATCCCGTAGAGCAGCTTGCGCAACACCCAGATCTTGGCAAGTACGGATGGCTCCAAGAGCAACTCTTCGCGGCGCGTTCCGGAGCGGTTGACGTTGAGTGCAGGATAGACTCGCTTTTCGGCAAGGCGACGATCCAGATGCAGCTCCATGTTACCGGTGCCTTTGAACTCCTCATAAATGACGTCGTCCATGCGGCTGCCGGTGTCGATAAGCGCCGTGGCGATGATGGTGAGGCTTCCTCCTTCTTCGATGTTGCGGGCGGCACCAAAGAAGCGCTTTGGCTTTTGCAAGGCGTTGGCATCTACCCCGCCCGTGAGGACCTTGCCGGAAGTGGGCACTACCGTGTTGTAGGCGCGCGCCAACCGGGTGAGTGAATCAAGAAGAATCACCACATCCTTTTTGTGCTCAGTAAGGCGCTTGGCTTTTTCGATCACCATTTCGGCCACCTGGACGTGGCGCGTGGCCGGTTCGTCGAAGGTGGAGGCAATCACTTCACCGCGCACCGAGCGCTGCATTTCGGTAACCTCTTCGGGCCGTTCGTCGATGAGCAGCACCATCAAGACTGCTTCTGGATGGTTGGCAGCAATGGCGTGGGCAATGTGTTGCAGCATCACCGTCTTGCCGCTCTTGGGTGGCGCAACGATCAGCCCGCGTTGCCCTTTGCCAATCGGCGCGATGATGTCGATTACTCGGCCAGTCAGATTCTCTTCGCTCTTGATGTCGCGCTCAAGCCGCAGCGGCTGGTTGGGATGTAGCGGCGTGAGGTTCTCAAAGAGGATCTTGCGCTTGCACACCTCAGGGGAGTCGCCGTTGATCTGGTCAATCTTGGTGAGTGCAAAGTAGCGTTCGCTCTCTTTTGGGGTGCGGATCTCCCCTTCGATGGTGTCGCCGGTATGCAGGTTGTAACGGCGAATCTGCGACGGGGAGACGTAGATGTCATCGGGGCTGGAGAGGTAGGAGGTGTCGGGCGAGCGCAGAAACCCGTAACCGTCGGGCAATATCTCTAGGACACCGCCTCCATAGATCGGTTCGCCGCGCCGGGCGCGCTGCTTAAGGATGGCAAAGACCAGCTCATGTTTGCGCAGGCGGTTGGCATTTTCGATGCCATGCTCGTTAGCCAGGGTCAAAAGGTCGCTGACGTGTAGGGTTTTAAGTTCCGATAGATGCATGATGGGTCACAGGCAATCGCGCAAAAGCCGATTTAGGGGAAAAAAGAGATGATCGCTCCGCCCATCGGGGCGGAGGGCAGAAGGGGGGGATTAGAGGTGGCTATCGAGGAACGCGGTAAGTTGCGACTTGGAGAGCGCGCCGACGCGCGTTGCCTCCACACTGCCGTTTTTAAAGATCATCAGCGTAGGAATGCCACGCACCCCAAACTTGCTGGGCGTTTCAGGATTGTCGTCAATGTTGAGCTTGCAGACTTTGAGCCGCCCAGCATATGCTTCGGCCACTTCGTCCAAGATCGGGGCGATCATACGGCATGGACCGCACCATTCGGCCCAGAAGTCCAGCAGCACGGGGAGGTCAGACTTAAGGACCTCCTCTTCAAATGTGGCATCGCTCACGTGGTGGATGTGCTCGCTCATAGGAAAGACTCGACAGTTCGTTGGTGGAATTTGCGAATAAGATTACGATACGTCAGCCGCCGCTGTTTGTCAATTCCTGGTGGCAAGGGAGGGGGCAGCTGGCCCCGTGGTGTGTGGTAAGTTGGGTACATCCCAGGGAAAGGAGCGCGTCATGACCTATGTGGTAACTGAAGCGTGCATCAAGTGCAAGTACACCGATTGCGTCGATGTCTGCCCGGTCGATTGTTTCCGGGAGGGGCCAAACTTCCTGGTGATCGACCCGGATGAGTGCATCGACTGCTCGGTGTGTGTTCCAGAGTGCCCGGTGGAAGCAATCTATGCCGAAGACGATGTTCCGGAGGATCAGCGCGAGTTTATTGCCCTTAATGCTGAGCTGGCTAAGAAGTGGCCGCCAATCGTCGCGCGCAAGGAGCCTTTGCCCGATGCTGACCGGTGGGCGGGGGTAAAGGGGAAAAAAGCACTGTTGCAACGGTAAGGCGATTGATCTATAATTGGTTCAAACGTTTGTTTGAATCGCCAAGTGCTTAGGAGCATTCTATGAAAGTGCATGAAATTCTGGCGATCAAGGGAAATGCCCTTTTTACCGTGTCATCAAAAGCGCGGCTGGGAGAGGCTGTAGCGACGATGGTTCAAGAGGATATCGGGTCGCTGGTGGTTTTTGAAGAGGGGGCGTTGGTGGGGTTACTCACCTTCCGTGAGGCACTGCGGGCCATCGCTCAGGCGGGGGCTGCCTGGGAGGAGGTAGTGGTCGGCGACGCGATGGTGCATAATCCGATGACGGTTGCCCCACAGACCGAGGTTAATGCGTTGCGCGAGCAGATGGTGGCTGTTCACCAACGCTATTTTCCAGTGGTCGACGAAGGGGTGTTGTTGGGCGTGCTCTCCTTTCATGATGTGGCTAAGGCGGTGCTCGAGGAGCAGAGTTTCGAGAACCGCGCGTTGAAGGCCTTTATTCAGGGGATGCAGACCTAAAAGCGAAGGGCGTTCGTATGGCCGCATCCAGCGGGCATGGGGCGCCGAGGGATGGTGGTGGTTTGGAGGAGTTTTCGATGGAAAAAATTTGGCTAAAGAGCTACCCCCAAGGGATTCCTGCCGAGATCGGACCGTTGCCCTACTCTTCTTTGGGGGAACTTCTTGCCGATGCGGTGGCCCGTTATGCTGCTTCCCCCGCATTTGCCTGCATGGGGCGGGTAATCACCTACCGCGAGCTTGATGAGGCCTCGCTTGCCTTTGCGGCTTGGTTGCAACAGGTGGCTTGTCTGCCCAAAGGGGCACGGGTGGCCTTAATGATGCCCAACGTCCTCCAATATCCCATTGCCCTTTTTGGTGCGCTTCGGGCGGGGTACGTTGTGGTCAATGTCAACCCGTTATACACACCGCGCGAGCTCGAGCATCAACTCAAGGACTCGGGGGCGGAGGCGATCGTTATCCTGGAAAACTTTGCCCATACGCTCGAGGCAGCAATGGCCCATGGGGTAAAGGTGCCGCACGTGATCGTTACAACGCTAGGGGATCTTTTCCCGGGGATAAAGGGGATGGTGACCAACCTGGTGGTGCGGCACATCAAGAAGCTGGTGCCTCAGTGGGAGCTCCCCGGAGCCGTCCGCTGGTCGGAGGTGTTGGCCAAGGGGCGCAGCAGGCGGTTTGCCCCGGTTGAGGTGGGTCCCGACGACATCGCCTTCTTGCAATATACCGGTGGGACTACAGGGGTAGCCAAGGGGGCGGTGCTGCTTCATCGCAACATCCTGGCCAACGTCGCTCAGGCCAGAGCGTGGATCCGTAGCGCGGTCCGAGAAGCAGAGGAGATCGTCATTACGGCCCTGCCGCTCTACCACATCTTTGCGCTGACGGCCAATTGCATGACGTTTACGGCGCTGGGGGGGCTCAACATCCTCATTCCCAACCCGCGCGACATCGCTGGATTCGTTGCCGAGCTGGGCAAGTGGCGCTTTACCGTGATGACCGGAGTCAACACCCTCTTCAATGCTTTGTTGAATCATCCCGATTTTGCCAAACTCGATTTCTCCTCGTTCAAGGTGACGCTAGGGGGCGGCATGGCGGTTCAGGAAGCGGTGGCCAAGCGCTGGCAGCAGGTGACCGGGGTGCCGCTTCTGCAAGCCTATGGTCTGACCGAGACCTCGCCAGCGGTGACTATCAATCCGATGAACCTCAAGACTTACCACCATTCGATCGGTCTGCCGCTCCCCTCTACGGAGATCTCGATTCGCAACGACGAAGGGGTCGAGCTGCCGGTGGGCGGGGAGGGTGAGCTCTGTGTGCGCGGGCCGCAGGTGATGAAGGAGTACTGGCAACGCCCAGATGAGACGGCCAAAGTGTTTACCCCCGACGGTTTTTTACGCACCGGCGATGTGGCGCGCATTGACCAGCAGGGTTTCCTCTACCTGGTCGACCGCAAGAAGGATATGATCCTGGTCTCTGGCTTTAACGTCTATCCCAATGAGGTGGAGGATGTGATCGCTGCCCACCCGGGGGTGCTGGAGGTGGCCGTGGTCGGAATCCCCGATGCCAAGAGCGGCGAAGCGGTCAAGGCTTTCGTGGTCAAGAAAGATCCCGCTTTGACCGAAGAGGCGGTGATCCAGTGGTGCCGCGAGCGGCTAACGGGGTACAAGGTGCCCAATGTGGTCGAGTTTTGGGATGAGTTACCCAAGACCAACGTTGGCAAGATTCTGCGCCGAGCCCTGCGCGAGAATAGGGTGGAGAAAATGGCAAGGTCATAGCCTGCTTGGTGCGTTGCGCTGGCAGCGGGGAGAAGAGGGCGGTTGGCGGTAGTGGGGTTTCCCCTACTAGCCAAATCCCCGATATTCTTCCTGAATCCGTGTTCTTTCATAAATCTATGGGTTGTGTTCATTTTGGGGCGCAAAGAGCGCCTATTCAGGCTCATAAAAGCCACGATTACCTTCGGCACCGCCACGACGGCGTTCGCTATGAAAACGGACAAAGCGGTCTAGGTTGATCTCCGCGCCCTCGTTTAACCCACGCAGCGTAACACGGAGAGGAGTTAACAGCGCCATCTGAGCTCGAACCCGACGGATCAGCGGGCGGAGCTGCCATCTTGGACTGCCCCTGGTGCGGTGTCCACGGTTAAGCGCACGCGACTGGCTATGCTCCCCTGATCAGCGGAATTCGGCACGAAAGATCAGCAGCATGCCGTGCTGCTAAAGAGTGCCAACCAGCTCCACGCAGAGTGGCTAATGGCCGAACCTAAAATAAGCAGAGCGGCGACGACCGCTACCCCGAAGGCGCGCCACTGGCAGCGGCGGGTAGGACACCTTTTCAAAGCGTAAGAACCGGCGATGATATAAACGACCAGCCAAAAGAGCTTGGCAGCCAACCAGGGGGTGGTAAGGGGGTTGAGCTGGCCTAGATAACCCATTGCCAGGCCTGAGAGGAGCAGCACCGTATCGTTGATGTGGGGCAAAAGACGCGTTAGCCGTTTGGACCCATAAGGATGAGCATGCAGGCGCCAGGCGAAGCGGAGCAGAAAACCGCTTAGTGAAAGCGTCACTGCGGTGAGATGGAGCTGCTTGATCCAGGGATAGTCGGCTGCTGTGGCAAGCATGTCGTCTTCAGCTCTGTGGCCAGGTGGCAAACAGGTGTCGCGCCTGCCAGAGGATGCGGGCCATCTGCAGTGCAGTGGCACCCACTGCTACTCCGGCCAGCGGGCCGAACGGCTTGGGAATGGCAACAGCAGTCAGGAGGAGCAGGAGGGCGCCTGCCCACAGGTAGCTGAGCCGCTGTGATTCGCCAGGAGGGGTGATTTTTAACATCGTCGGTGCGACACGCTGGCGATTAGGCATTTGCTGCAGATGAAGCCAGGTGAGGAACGGAATGATCTTCACCCACATGCCGCAGATAACCCCGGCAAAGCCGCCCCAAAAGATTAGCACGCCAGCTATAAGTGGGGAAAGCAGCTCCAGTGCTGCCAGCCAAGTGGCGAAACATCCTGTTGCTGTAGCAAACATCGCCCAACGCCAGAGGGCATGAGTGGCATCGGGTTTTGCCCGCTTGCTGCGCTTTTGGAGTATGAGGGTTTGCTGGGCAAAACTCCAGGCAAGGGGGGCAAGCAAGAGGGACGCCAGAAGTGATGCTTGCCCAGTCACCCCGCCGGCGATGAGAACCACTGCCAAAGTGGCAGCAAGCACCGTGGTAAAACGCCGCCGCATCGCCTGGGGGTAGCTTGGGGTGAGCTGGAACATGGGTACAACCACAAATCCAACGGTGGCTACCAGCATGAGCCCCCAGCCAACCCAGACAGTGGCGACATGGAGGGTGACCCAGGTGTGGTGCTCGACCGTCTGCAGAGCCGCAAACGGTTCTAGGCGGTTGCCAAGCACGATTAGAGCAGAGCACAAAGTGGCTACTGCGCCCGCTGCCACCCAGCGCAGATCACGCAGGGAGTCGGAGAGGATCGGCAGCCGCAACAGGAGCCAGAGCATGGCCATCGCCAGTGTGCCGAGCGAAGCAAAAAGGGCAACCAGCGCGCCGTAGCCCAGCAGTTGCCCTGCTGTTGGCGGGCCAGGCCAGAGAAAGTGGCCAACCAGGGCAAGGACGCCAATGGTGTAGAGCCAGAGCGGCCAGGTTCGATCGCGCCACCAGGGTGGCCAACTCTGCCCAGAGAGGACGGGGACGACTTGTGAGAGTGCGCCCACCATCACCGAACCCATGAAACCGAGCGCAACCAGATGGGTGAGTGCCAGCGTCATGGGGTGCCAGCGGCTGAGCCAAGGCGCTTCCCCCCCCGCGATTAGGAGCAGAGCAGCCAGGAGCAGGAAGAACGGGGCGAGCGCGAACCAGCGCATCGGCGTTTGGTAAGGCGGGGAGGCCGCTATGTTAAGGTTCGCCGTTTTCATGGTCTCCAGATGTGGATTTCCACCGTACCATCGTCGTGCTCATGAACGGCATACTGCCACTGCCACTCGGTCAAAGCATCCAATAAGGGGTAGGGGTAACGATAAAGCAACAGGCGAACCCATTGTCCCGGCTTAAGTTGGTCAAGCGCCTGCACGGTCTGGACAAACGGTTCTGGAGGATGCCAGTGGCGCGCGTCGATGGTCAGTGCCCCTTCTTCGCGCAATGAAGCGGGTGGCGGTTGCCAGCTCAAGGTCGCTCCAAGCAGGTGGCAAACTCAGGGCCGAGTACCTGATCACAGAGGGGATAGAGGACGTTTTCCTCTTTCAGGTTGTGTTGTTGGTTCATGATCAGAAGGGTTTCAAGTAGGCTTGTTAGCGTTTCGGCGTCGCGCTGAGCCAGCGCTTCGTTCCCAGCGGTAAAAAGCTCGCGCATCTGGTCGTGTTCCATGCGCATGACGCGGGTTGGTCCAGCTGCAAGACCTGTCTTCTCTTCAAACGCCGGAAAGAGGTGCTCCTCCTCGGCTGCAAAGTGGGCAAGAAGCGCAGAGACCAGCGCTTGCCACGAGGAAGCGATAGTCAGCCAATCGCCGCGGGTCACCTCCTCTTCGCAGGCAGCAAGCAGTTCGTCACAGGCGCGATGTTCTTCGGTCAGGTAAGCGGCGATGGACATGGTAGCCTCATTTTTGAAGTGTAGTGGGAAGTTCAAGCGATTGTACCTTACGCAACAAAAGCGTGCATTGACTTCTCTCAACTTTGGCTCGTGATTGTGCCGATTCATCCGCAAGGGGGCAGGCGGGTAATGAATTTGCAGCACTGATTTTTTAAGCGGTATGAATCGTGGTCGATTCCCCTGAAAGCTGGGTCAGTCAGGCGGTACAATTGCCCTCTTGCGTTAAGAGGAGCGGCAATGGGTGGATTGGCTGAACTCGATCCCCAACAGCAACAGGCGGTCACCTTACCGGCAGGGCATGTGTTGGTTCTGGCTGGGGCCGGGTCGGGAAAGACCCGGGTGTTGACCCAGCGTATCGCCTGGTTGATTGAAGAGCAGGGGCTCGATGCCGGGTCGATTATGGCGGTAACCTTTACCAATAAGGCAGCGCGCGAGATGCGCGAGCGGTTGGCTAAACGGTTGGATGGCCAGGCGGTTTCGCCGCAGCAGGGGGTGTGGTTGGGAACCTTTCACAGCATCGCCCATCGCCTTTTACGTCGTCACGCTGCGGCTGCCGGGTTGCCATCTACCTTTCAGATTCTCGATGCCGCAGATCAGTTGGCGTTGGTCAAACGCCTGCTTAAGGCGCAGGGGGTGGCAGAGGCGGAACTCGCTCCTAAAGCGTTGGTTGCGTTCATCAACAGCCACAAAGAGCAGGGACTACGCCCAGGTGAGGTGAATCCTACCAGTGGGCGTCAGGCCCAGTGGCTCGCGCTGTGGCAAGCCTATGAGGAGCTCTGTACCCGGGAGGGAGTGGTCGACTTTGCCGGTTTGTTGCTTCACGCGCTGGCGCTTCTCAAACGCGACCCGGTATTGCGCGCCAGTTATCGGCGCCGTTTTGCCCACATCTTGGTTGATGAGTTCCAAGACACCAACCCGCTGCAGTACCGCTGGTTGCAACAGTTTGCCCGGCAGGTGCATGGGGAGGAGGATGGGGCGTGGCTTTTCTGTGTCGGCGACGACGATCAGTCGATCTACGGTTTTCGTGGTGCAATGAGTGCGCTGTTGGCTGAGTTCCAGCGTAGCTACGGAGCTCAACTGGTGCGCTTGGAGCGCAACTACCGATCCGTAGGTAATATCTTGACCGCGGCCAATGCGATCATCGCCCGTAATGAGCGGCGGCTGGGCAAAACGCTCTGGACCGACCGCGGCGAGGGGGAGCCGATCCGCACCTTTGGTGCGCTCGATGAGGGGCAGGAGGCCCGGTTTGTTGTGAGCGAAATTGCCGAACTGATCCGTGCTGGGCATGGCGCCGATGAGATTGCCATCCTCTACCGGACCAACGCCCTCTCCCGTCTGTTCGAGCATCACTTGCTGGCGGCAGGGATCCCTTACCGTGTCTATGGCGGGATGCGCTTTTTTGATCGCGCCGAGGTAAAGCATCTTCTGGCCTACTTGCGCCTGATGGTGTTGCCGGAGGATACCAACGCGCTGTTGCGGGTGATCAATGTCCCAGCACGCGGCATCGGTACGCGGACCGTGGAGGCGCTTCTGGCTGAACTGCCGCGTCATCGCCAGTGGGAGGAGGCTGCGCGGGCGCTAACCGGTCGCGGCGGTGCGGCAGTGGCCCGCTTTGCTGAACAGATTGCCGCGATGCGTTCAGCTACGGCCGCCTTGCCGCTGCCTGAGGCGATTGCTTATGTGGCGGAAGCGAGCGGTTTGCGCGCTTACTTTGCTGCCGGCGGTGACGAAGGGGGCAGGCCACAGGAAGAGCGTCTGGAAAACCTCGATGCGCTGGTTGCTGCTGGCCACGATTTTGTCGCCGAGATGGCCCGCGACGGGGTCACGCTGATTGGCCACGAGATGGTGACGCTCTTTCTGCAGCATGCTGCGCTGGAGTCGGGCGAGGTGCAGGCCGATCCGAGCGAACGGGCGGTGCGGTTGATGACCATTCATGCCGCCAAGGGGCTTGAGTTTGACGCTGTCTTTCTGGTTGGACTTGAAGAGGGGCTCTTTCCCCACGAAAACGCGCTGGTTAACGGGGGAGCGGGCGATGGGCTTGAGGAGGAGCGGCGGTTGATGTATGTGGCAGTCACCCGTGCCAAAAGGCGGCTTTATCTGAGTTGGGCTGCAAGCCGAATGTGGCAAGGGACAACGCGTTACCGTTCGGTTTCGCGTTTTGTTGACGAAATCCCTGCCGAGATTTGCCTTTCTCTCTCACCACGCCTGCAACATCGCCAAGAGGCAGCGACGGCAGCTCCCTGGCAACACCCTTCTGGCGGCACAACGGGAACTGCGGTAGCTAAGGCAAGTGGTTGCTGGCGGATCGGTCAAACGGTGCGCCACCCTAAGTTTGGTGAGGGGGTGATCCTGGCGCTGGAAGGAAGTGGCGCGCAACAACAGGCCAGCGTTCGGTTTGGGCCAACGGTTGGCGTGAAACGGCTGCTTTTAAGCGTCGCCCCACTGGAGGTTACAGCTGGGTAGCGCGGTCATGCCGAGCCGATTTTGCGCGAGATACCCCCTAGCGGTGCGCGGGTAAGCCCGCTGCCATCATACGTGGCCAACTGCGCCTCAGTGCCTAGGAGCAGCGACAGCGCTTGCTGAATAAGTTGCTGCTTTTCGCGCAGAATAGTGCCGTTTTTCTGGTTTTGCGCTTGACACAATTGGGCAAGCCTTCTGGCCTCCTCCCAGTGCGGCAAAAGGGGCGGCAAGGTTTGCCACTTGGCAAGTATTGTGCGCTGAGCAGCCTCGCCGCCGGCAACGGTGGTGGCCACGACTCGCACCTTTTGCCGCTCGAACCCCTGCAACTTTTCGGCGAGCTCATTTTTGCGCTGAATGACCGCTTCTACCGCACTGGGGTCGTTACCAAGGAGCGCTGCCTCCTCTTCGTAGAGGAGCGCTAGGAACCGCTCCAGGGTAGCTCCCTCTTCCTGGAGGATCTTGGCTAGCAAAGTTACCTGGGTAGGGGTGGGTGCTGCCTCGCTCATTGCCCTTGGCTCAGCAGGTGTTCGACTTCGCTGACCAGCCGGTCGGCGATCTTTTCGGGGTTTATCCGAAATTGGCCGCTCTGGATGGCCTGCTTCAGCTCATCGACGCGCTGCCAGTCGATTTCGGGAACCTTTTCCATCAACTGCTCCGCATGGGCCAGCAGGTTGGCTTGAGGGGAGAGGGTGACTTCCAGGGAAGAAGAGGGCGTTGCGGTGGGCAAAGCCGACCCTTGAGAGCGGTTTGCACGGACCGCTGAGTCATTGATAGAGGGACCCGGTTTGCTTGCAAGCGGGTCTGTGGGGAGTGAGGTGACTTTCACAATCGATTCCTTGTCGTGTGGTTGCGAGTGTTTACGGTACAGTGCAGAAAAACTTGAGCCATTTATTGGGTAGTGTGCACTACTCCGGCGCGGGCGGCAACCCCTTCCACAACCTGCCCGTTGCCCAAGCGGACACGAACCCGTTCGCCCACGGCTGCTCCGTTCATCGCCCGCCCCTCGGTCTCGACGCGAAAGTGCGCCCCTTGGTAGATTACCTTGACGGTATCTCCGTTGCGTACCGCGATGGGGGTCTCTAGCCAGGCGCTGCGTAACGGCTGGCCAGCAGCGATCCCTACACGCACGATTTTGCCCGCCGCCTCATCCGGCGTGCGCACAAGATCTTCGGGTAGGAAGGTCATCTCTCCCTCCTGCACACTCAGGTCGGCGGTGGTTACTTCGCTACGCGGGCGCAATGCCCGAGTGGTGACGACGTAGGAGCCAAAGCGGCGAACCAGTACGGGGATATTGATTTGCCACGGCTGGGGAGCAAGGCAGCGCAGCGTTACCGAGATTCGGCCCCAGAGTCGTTGTCCCGGAGGTAACTCCGGCGCTGCCACGGTGCACGGCGGCAGGCGGCTAGCGTCGGTTGGCCAGGTTACTTCAATGCGCACCGCATCGCTAAGGCCAGCAGTTTGGTTCTGCACGAAATCGGTCACGATGGTTTCCAACGTTGCCTGGGTCAGAGGTTCGCTCGTTGCGGAACGGGCGGCAAAAGCTGCCGTTAAGGCGGTAGCAAAGGCGACAAATGCCGCCGCATGTCGCGAGGCGGCAATTGCCAACTTCCCTCTACGGGGCAATTGCCAGGATTTTTCCCCGTTTTTTGGCGGATCGGCAGGTAATGAATCGGCTATTCTGTCTGGCATGGAACCTGCTCTATCTAGTGAGTAGGAAGAAAGGAGAACGGCCATGGACAAGATGGAATCGGTACTGGCGTTTCAGCGCAAGGCGATGCAGGTGCATAGCCAACGGCAACAACTGATCGCGTCAAACATCGCCAACGCCGACACGCCTCATTATAAGGCGAAGGATCTCGATTTTCGTGCGGCGCTTGCTGCAGTGGGACAGAGGGGGGCGGGTGTTGCTGGCTCGCCACTGAAACGGACCCACGCAGCCCATTTGGCGGGAAACCGAGCGGAAGCCGACCCCTTAGCGCCTTTTATCGGCTACCGTACCGAGGTGCAGAGTGCGGTCGATGGCAACACTGTCGATATGGACCAGGAACGGGCCGCTTTTGCTGAGACGACCCTCTACTATGAAGCGAGCCTCAATTTTATTAACCGGCTGCTGCGCGGAATGCGCACCGCAATCACTGGGCAGTAAGGAGCGGGGCGATGAGTCTTCTGAACATCTTTGGCGTAGCCGGTTCGGCGCTTACGGCTCAGTCGGTGCGCCTTAACACGACGGCGTCGAACTTGGCCAACGTCGAGAGCGTTGTCGACGAAAAGGGGCAACCCTATCGCGGCAAGCAGGTCGTCTTTCAGGTCAAACCGGTTCAAGGGGAGATGGCCAAAGGGGTGCGGGTCAAGGAGATCGTCGAAAGCGCGGCCCCTTTTCGGCTGGTGTACGACCCACATAATCCTGCCGCAGATGAGAAGGGGTACGTGCGCATGCCCAACGTCAATGTGGTTGAGGAGATGGTCAACATGATTTCCGCTTCGCGCTCGTATCAGAACAACGTTGAGGTGCTCAATACGGCACGAGATTTGCTGAAGAAAACATTGAGTCTGGGGCAGTAGCGCCGCAGCACGAAACAGGCCTAACGTATCAAGGGAAATACCATGAGCATGAGCGTGATCAACACCAATGTCATGAGCCTGAACGCCCAGCGCAACCTGTATAAGAGCGGGGTTGATCTGCAAACCGCGATGCAGCGGTTAAGTTCTGGGCTGCGCATCAATACGGCCAAGGACGACGCGGCGGGGCTGGCGATTTCAGAACGGATGACCTCGGGGATCCGGGGCATGACCGTAGCAGTGCGCAACGCCAACGACGCGATCTCAATGACCCAGGTGACCGAAGGGGCGTTGGGGCAGATTGCCGATATCCTTCAGCGGATGCGTGATCTGGCGGTACAGTCGGCTAACGCCACCAACTCGGCGGGCGACCGTGACGCTTTGCAAAAAGAGTTTCGCCAGCTGCAGCTTGAGATCGAGCGCATTGGCCGCGACACCGAATTCAACGGGGTCAAGGTGCTGTCGGCAGCTACCGGCGCAAGCGGAGCCTCTTTCGTCTTCCAGGTGGGGGCCAACTTCTCGGGGACGACGACTGCAAGCGGGTTTGATACCAACGGCACCTATACGGCGGGGGCTGCGTCCAGCGTTACCGCTTCCGACAAAGTGGCCATCGATGCACTGAACATCTTCAACGGGACCCAGTCGGCGATCGCCGGCAGCGGGACAGCTGGGGCGACGAGTTCGGCCTTTTCGATTTCGGGGGTGTCCGAAGCGTTGAGTGCCATTTCAGCCATTGACTCGGCACTCAAGACTGTCAACGACATTCGCGCCACCCTTGGGGCGGTGCAGTCGCGCTTTCAGACAACCATTAACAACTTGCAAAGCACGATTGAGAATCTCTCAGCTTCGCGCAGCCGGATCCGGGATGCTGACTTTGCGCAAGAGACCGCGGCGCTTTCGCGCGCGCAGATCCTGCAGCAAGCAGGCACCGCGATGCTGGCGCAAGCCAACGCCGCGCCGCAAAACGTGCTGCGGCTGCTGCAAGGGTAAAGGAGGTGAGCCATGGCTACGATTCCCACTACCAGCGCGACCCCTGCAGGACAACCGACCCAGGCCGAGGCGATCCTTGCCCGGCTGGGGCAACGGCGCGCTTCGGCGGCAGGTGCTACCGAGGAGATGCAGAACCGGTTTTTGACGCTCTTGACAACTCAGCTCAAAAACCAAGATCCCCTCAACCCGATGGACAACGCCGAAGTGACCTCGCAGTTGGCCCAGATGAGCATGGTACAGGGAATCGAAAACCTCAACAAACTCTTTCAGCAGTTTCTCCAAACCAACACCGTTTCCGAGCTCGCAAGCCTTGTGGGACGTGGCGTCTTGGTGCAAGGGGAAAAGCTCGAGTTGACCCAGGCAGGAGGCGTGGGAGGAGTCGCCTTGGAGCATCCGGCCGACCAGGTGACTGTAACGATCATCGACGCCAACGGGCTGCCAGTGCGCAAACTCGACTTAGGGGCGCTTGAGGCGGGATCGCACAATTTTCTCTGGGATGGGCGCAGCGACACAGGTCAGCCAGCGGCTGCGGGGAGCTACCGAATTCAGGTAGAGGCAAAAAGTGGCAACGAACCAGTTCCAGCAAAAGCGCTACAACTGGCGCAGGTAACCGGTGTGGTGCGGGGAGAGAAGGGGGCCGACCTGCAGTTGGGGTCGCTGGGTATCTTCCGCCTTGACGAAATTCATCAAGTACTTCAGTAAAGGAGAACTGCCATGGCCTTTCAACAGGGATTGAGCGGGCTCTCGAGCTCAGCCAAGGCGCTGGATGTCATTAGCCACAACGTGGCCAACGCCAATACCACCGGCTTTAAATCGAACCAGACGATTTTTGCTGACGTCTATTCGACCACGCTCGGAGCAAACCCTTATATGCAAGTGGGCAGTGGTGTGGCCGTTCCGGCGGTGCGGCAGAACTTTTCACAAGGGAGCATCACTACCACGGGTAATGCCTTGGATATGGCAATCAACGGCGGAGGCTTTTTCATCACCAAGCGCGCCGTGGCCAACGACCTGCAGAAGTTCTACACCCGCGCCGGTGAGTTTCAACTCGACAAAGATGGGTATGTGGTCTCTGCTAACGGCTACCAGTTGCTTGGTTATCCGGGAGCGGCAGGAGCGGGCGATCCCCAACCCATCAAGGTGCCGTTTGACGCGGGCAGACCGCAGGAGACAAGCACGGTAGAGATGACCTTTAACCTGGACGCCGCACAGCAGGCGCCAACCGGGCCATTTAATGCAACGAACCCGGAAACGTACAACTTTTCCACCTCTGTGCAAGTCTATGATTCCTTGGGAATTGCCCACAGTTTGACTTTCTATTTTCGAAGAACCGCAACACCTGGACAGTGGGATGTCTATGGTGCGTTTGACAACGACACCACGTTGGTAACCACAAACCCAATCGGCCAGTTGCAGTTTGACGGCGCAGGCAATCTCACTTCACCATCACCCGCAACCCTTCCTGTCAATGTAACTTCACCGCTTGCCAATGGCGCTGATTTTGGCGGCGACGGCGACGGGGTGGTCGATTTCAACTTTACCGCTACCCAGTATTCTTTAGCTTCGTCGGTGAATTCGCTCACCCAGGATGGTAAACCAGCCGGTGAGCTCGCTAGCGTTTCGGTCACCAAGGAGGGGCGGCTGCAGGCGCGCTATACCAATGGGGACGTACGCGACATCGCCACAGTGGCGATTGCCACTTTCCGAAATCCCAATGGCCTGATCTCGATGGGGGACAACATGTGGGTAGCCTCGTTGGAGTCGGGGCAGCCGGCTGCGGGGATTCCCGGATCAGGGACACGCGGGTTTATTACCGGTGGGTCGGTAGAGTCATCTAACGTTGATCTTACTGCCGAGCTCGTTAACATGATCATCCAGCAGCGCGCATATCAAGCCAACGCTCAGTCGATCCGCACCCAGGATCAGATTCTGCAGACGGTGATCAACCTGAGGTGATGAGCTATGGATCGCATGATCTACCTGGCGATGACCGGCGCGAAATATACGCTGGAGCAGCAGGCGGCAGTGGCCCACAACCTGGCCAACGTTGATACGCCAGGGTTTAAAGAGGCGATGCATCGGTTGCGCGCGGTCAATGTCCAAAGCCAGGCGCTGCCCAGCCGCGCCTTCGTGGTCGATGCCACAGTGGCTACCCGCTTTACTGAAGGGGCGCTGCAGCTTACTGGGCGGCCGCTTGATGTGGCGATTGCAGGCCCAGGCTGGTTTGCTGTTCAAACCCCTGATGGGGGGGAAGCCTATACCCGCAACGGCGCTTTTCAGGTCGATAACGCCGGAGTAGTGCGTTTGCCAAGCGGTCAGGCGATTTTAGCGGAAGGAGGCGCGCCCCTTACCCTTCCACCCGATCGTGAGTACCTGGTCGGAGGCGACGGAACGATCAATGCTATCGATCCAGCGACTCGTCAGGTGGAGGCAGTGGGGCGCCTGCGGCTCGTCAATCCACCGGCCGCCCAGCTTATCCGTGGCGACGATGGCCTTTTTCGCTTGCCAGCTGGGGCGGTGCCACCCGCTGAAGACCCAGCGGTACAGGTGCGCGGCGGCTATCTGGAGAAATCAAACGTCGAGGTAGTCGATCAAATGGTGCGGATGATCGCGCTTGCCCGCCAGTTCGAGATGAATACCAAAGCAATCAAGGTGGCTGAAGAGGACGACCAGCGGGCCACTGCCCTTCTGACGCCGCGCTAACGCCAAATTGGCCGGGGAATTTCCCTTTTCTTTGCCCGTTGTTGCGCTCGCGGCGGCGTTATCCTGACGATAGGCAATAAGGAGCACCATCATGATTCGATCGTTGTGGGTGGCCCGGACCGGGCTCGATGCGCAGCAGACGCAACTTGATGTCATTTCGCACAACCTGGCCAACGTCAATACCACTGGCTATAAGCGCCAGCGCGCCCTTTTTGAGGATCTTCTTTACCAGACACTGCGCCAGCCAGGTGCGCAAAATACCCAGCAGAACCAGATCGGCAGCGGTTTGCAACTGGGCACCGGGGTGCGCCCTGTGGCCACTGAGCGGATCTTTTTGCAGGGGACACTACAAAAGACCGACAACCCGCTTGATGTGGCGATCCAGGGGCGCGGTTTCCTGCAGATCCAGATGCCCGATGGTTCCACAGCCTATACCCGCGACGGATCGCTGCAGCTCAACAACCAGGGAAACATCGTGACCGCCTCAGGCTACCCCCTAGCCGATGCCATCACCATTCCGGCTGATGCGCTCTCAATCACCATCGGTAAGGATGGGACGGTCAGCGTGCTACAGCCGGGAGCCGTAGCACCGGTGCAGGTCGGGCAGATCCAGGTGGTCACCTTCGTCAACGAGGGGGGGCTGCAGGCGGTAGGGGAGAACCTCTTTACCGAAACGGCTGCAAGCGGCCCGCCGCAGGTTAATGTGCCTGGCACCAATGGCGCAGGCAACCTGATTCAAGGGTATGTGGAGAATTCCAACGTCAACGTTGCCGAAGAGTTAGTAAGCATGATTGTCACCCAACGCGCCTACGAGCTCAACGCCAAAGCGATTCAGACCTCCGATCAGATGTTGGCGCGCCTGTCGCAACTCTAAGGAGCGAACGATGAAGAGGGAAGGTTGCTTTGAAAGGGGGCGGAGGGCTAGCGGCGGTGTAGGCCCCCTACTCGCTAGAAGAGGGCGATTCCTGGCACTGGTAAGTGTGGCTTCTCTTCTGGCTGCGTGCGCTCAGCTTGAGACAACGCCACCAGCGATCGTTCATCAGCCGATGAGCGCTCGCCCCATCCCAATCGAAGCCCAACCTGCTGCCAATGGGGCGATCTTCCGTTCGCAGAGCCGATCCCTCTTTGAGGACCGCAAACCGCGTTATGTCGGCGATATTCTGACCATCAACTTGGTGGAGAAGACCTCGGCAAAAAAGAGCACTTCGGCCAACGCGTCACGCAAAAGCAGCGCTTCGGCTAAAGTCGATACGATGAGCCGCGTGCCCCTCTCGGGACTGGCTGGGTTGGGGGTAGGGGCCTCATCGGATAACAGCTTGGAAGGGAAGGGGGGAGCTGCTGCTGACAACACCTTCCAGGGGACGATCACGGTGACGGTCGTCGACGTCTTGGCGAATGGAAACCTACTTGTCTCAGGTGAGAAGCAGGTGGCGATCAACCAAGGGCGCGAGTACATCCGCTTCTCTGGGGTGGTTAACCCCGACACCATCTCAGCGCAGAACACAGTGGAATCGACGCAGGTGGCCGATGCTCGGATCGAATATGTGGGCAGTGGCTATATCGATGAGACGCAAAAGATGGGGTGGCTGCAGCGCTTCTTCGTCAATATTTTGCCGTTCTAGGAGGTGGCAATGGGCTGGGGGATCGCACCGCGTCGTTTTGCGCCGCTGCTTTGTACCATCACGATGGCGCTTCTCTTTGGGGTAGTGGCGCCTCCTGGCCACACAGCACGGCTTAAAGAGATCGCTACGGTGGCCGGGGTGCGCGACAACCAGTTGGTGGGCTATGGTCTGGTAATTGGGCTAGATGGCACCGGTGACCAAACAACCCAGACGCCGTTTACGGTGCAAAGTACGCTTAACATGCTGCGCAACCTGGGCGTGACGCTGCCGCCGGGGACTCGGCTGCAGCTAAAAAACGTCGCCGCAGTGATGGTCACCGCTGAACTTCCTCCCTTTGCCCAACCAGGTCAACGGCTGGATGTGACCGTCTCCTCAATTGGCAACGCCAAGAGTCTGCGCGGCGGTACGCTGGTGATGACGCCACTTAAAGGAGCAGATGGGCAGGTCTATGCAATTGCTCAAGGCAATATCCTCGTTGGTGGTGCTGGCGCTCAAGCAGGAGGCGCCAGCCAAACGATCAACCACTTGGCTGCGGGGCGAATTCCTGGCGGAGCGACTGTCGAACGGGCAGTGGACGTTGGCTTCGAGGACAACGGGCCGTTGGTCCTCGAACTCAAGGGAACTGACTTCGCAACAGCCACCAAGGTGGTTGAGGCGATCAACCAGCGCTTTGGCCCCGGCCGAGCTCGTGCCCGCGACGGTCGGACGATCGAAGTTGATGCGCCAGCTACCGCTAATGAGCGGGTCGCTTTTCTGGGGCGGCTCGAAGAGCTCGAAGTGACTCCAGCACCTGAGCGGGCCAAAGTAGTGGTCAATTCACGTACTGGCTCAGTGGTGCTCAACCAGGCCGTCCGTTTGGCGCCGGTGGCGGTTGCCCACGGCAACCTTAAAGTGACCGTTGGAGAGGATCTGGCCGTCAGCCAACCGACGGCGCCGCTAGCAGGAGGGCAGACGGTGGCTGCGCGCCAGGGGAAAGTGGCGATTGAACAGCCCCAGGCGATGCTCCATCATATCAAAAGGGGGGCCGACCTGGCCGAGGTGATCCGAGCGCTTAACGCTCTGGGGGCGACGCCAATGGACCTGATCAGTATTCTGCAGGCGATGAAGGCGGCTGGTGCCCTAGAAGCCGATCTGGAGGTGATCTGAGATGGCGGTGGATTCTTTGCCGGCGTTTGATCCGCGGACGGTCGAAACGCTCCGCCGAGCTGCCAGAAGCGGCGATCAGCGCACAGCGGTGCGCGGCGCGGCGCAACAGTTTGAGGCGCTGATGCTGCAGCAGCTACTCAAAGCGATGCGCGCTACTGTCCCCGAGCAGACGCTTTTAGATTCGAGCGAGCGGAAAATGTGGCAAGAGCTCTCCGACCAGCAGTTGGCCAGCGATCTGGCCAAAAGCGGCGGGGTGGGGTTGGCTAAGGCGCTTGAGCGGCAATGGTTGCCGGCGCAGCCGGGGGCGGAGACGACGGCCACTTCCGGGGCTTCGTCTGCTTCTGCTACCGACACGGTTGGTGCTGAGGCCAATCCTCAATTTCAAGCGCCAGTTCTGGAGCGCTCCTTTTTGCGCGCAGAGACTGCGGTAGAGGAGGCGGCAACTGCGTTAGCGCCTGTGGCTGAGCGCTCGTTTACCGCCTCCCCCACCCTATGGCAACGGCTGACGCATCAGGAGGCCAGTTTGGCGCCCGCGTCAGCCACTGCCGAAGCACCCCCCCCGGCAACTGCCCCGTCGCCAGCGGAGCGTGGTGCAGAGAGGACGGAAGCTGCTTTCCCGATAAGGCTGCGCGATGCCGCAGCAGAGCTTACCCTCTCATCCGGGCTTGTGGCCAAGGAGGCAGGTGAGGGGCGGATCGAACGGTTCGTCCGGCAACTTTTGCCGGCTGCGCAAGAGGCAAGCGCCGCGCTCGGTGTTCCGCCCCATTTCCTGCTTGCGCATGCAGCACTTGAGACAGGGTGGGGGAGTGCCATGCTGCGTCGTGCCGACGGCACGCCTACCCACAACCTTTTCAACATCAAGGCAGGAAGTGGCTGGAAAGGCGAGACGGTAGCGGTGCGTACCACCGAATATCGGCGCGGGCGGCCGCAGAGCGAAGTAGCCCGCTTCCGCGTCTATCCCGACCTGCAGTCGGCATTCCAGGACTATGTCCGGCTGCTGAGCACAAGCGACCGCTATGCCGCTGCCCGGCAAGCGAAGACCCCCGAGCAGTTTGCCAAGGCGCTTGCTCGCGGCGGCTATGCCACCGACCCCCACTATGCGCAAAAACTTTTGCGGGTGCTCCACAATCCGCGCTTCCAGACAGCGCTCGTCCAGGGTTCTGGCACGAAAGTTGCTTGACTTAGGGTAGAAGGAAACGTAACGGAGGTGGATCGTGGGCATGTTGCAGATTGGACTTACCGGGCTGATGGCCGCCCGGTACCGCCTCGATACCGCTAGCCACAACATTGCCAATGCCCATACCGATGGGTATAGCCGCCAGCGGGTGACCCAAAGCACCCAGTTTCCTGAATATGCCGGTTTCGGGTACATTGGCCGCGGGACACTGCTCGTGGGCGTGGAACGGCTCTACGATCAGTTTTTGCAAGGGAACCTCCTCTCGGCAACGACCCGGCAAGCGCAGGGGGAGCAGCTCAAGGAGCTCGTTGCGCCGCTGAACAATCTGGTGGCCGACCCCGATGCAGGGCTGTCGCCTGCGCTGCAACAGTTTTTCACCGCGGTCCAGGAGGTGGCCGACAACCCGGAAAATGTCGCTGCCCGCCAGTCGCTGCTTGCCCAGGGGCAGGTGCTCACCGCTCGGTTTCGCCTTTTCGACAACCGCATGGATGAGATCCGTCAGGATGTCGAACAGCGGCTCGACCATGTCGCGAAGCAGGTTAACGTCCTGGCCAAAGGGATTGCTGAACTTAACCAGCAGATTCTCCGGGCTTCGACCCGCAGCGATGAGGCCCCGCCTAACGATCTACTCGATCAGCGCGACCAGAAGGCGAGCGAGCTGGCTAAACTGATCGGCATCAAGACGGTGATCGACGACAAGGGGATGATGTCGGTCTTTATTGGTAGCGGCCAGACGCTGGTGCAAGGGGTGGCCAGCGCAACCCTGGCAGCCGCTTCTGATCCAGCCGACGGCAACCACCGGCAGATTACCTACCAGTTTGGCAGTGGCACTGCCCAAGTGCTTCCCGAAAAACTGCTTAGCGGCGGGGAGCTTGGCGCGCTGCTTGCCTTTCGCCGCGAAGGGCTTGATCGCATCCAGGATCAGCTCGGTTTTCTCGCCACTACCTTTGCGTTGGCCTTCAACAACCAGCATCGCCAGGGCTACGGCCTGGATGGGAGCACCAACCTCGACCTCTTTTCGGGGATTCCGGCAACGCAAAATTTCACCGGGTCGGCAGGGAGCACGATTACTGTTGGCTGGGCTGTGCCGCTTAATGTTGCAGCGATGCAGCCAGAGTCGTATGAGGTCCGTTTTGATGGAGCAAACTACACGATTGCGCGCACGCGCGACGGCCAGACGCTTTATAGCGGGGCAGCGCTTCCGGCCACTTTTCAGGGGCTGACGCTCGCCGGCACCCTTGCCGCCAACGAACGGGTGATTCTGCGCCCCTTCCAAGCGCAAGGGGGAGTAGTTGGGGTTAACCTCACTGACCCGCGCCAGGTGGCCGCAGCAGCGCAGGATCCGACAACACTCACCGGTTCCGGGCCGGCAGACAACGTCAACATGCTGGCCCTGGCTGCGCTGCAGACCAATAAGACGCTGCTGGCCAACGCCTCTGGAGCAACAGCCACCTTTCAGACTGCTTGGTCGAGCGCAGTGGCTGAGCTCGGCTCATTGGCCCGTTCCTGGCAGACCGAGGCCAGCGCCAGCAAAGCGCTGCTTGACCAGATCAAGGCGATGCGCGATGGCTACGCGGGGGTGAACCTTGATGAAGAGGCGGCCAACCTGATCGAATTTCAACAGTCGTACCAAGCAGCGAGCAAGACGATGCAAATTGCCCAGAAGCTCTTTGACGAAGTGCTGGCCATTGCCCGCTGAAGAGGAAGGAGCCCATCATGTTACGGATTGCCACGAGCCAGGTCTATGACCGCAACATCTTTGCCCTGCAGCGCAACCAGACGCAACTGCACCAGACGCAGCAGCAGGTAGCGAGCGGCCGCAAGCTGGTTGTTCCTTCTGATGATCCGGTGCGTGCTGCGCGTAGCCTCGAGCTGCAGCAGTCCCAAAGTGTCAACCGCCAATTTCTGGAAAACATCGGTTACGCCAAAGATGTGCTGGGGCTAACCAATACGCGGCTGACCCAGATGAGCGATACGCTGCAGTATATGCGCGACAAGTTCGTTCAGGCCGGTAACGCTGCCCTGGCCGCCTCTGACCGCGCAGCGATTGCTGCCGACCTGCGGAGCCAACTGGAAAACCTCGTCGGTCTGGCCAACAGCCAAGATGGGCAAGGGAATTACCTCTTTGGGGGATTCAAGAACGATCAGCCGCCCATCGCCTTTGGTGACCACGATGGCAACGGCCTTACCCCTGCCCGCTACTACTACCGGGGGGATGCCAACGTCAAGCAGATGCAGGTTGGCTCAACGCGGCTGATCGACGCCAACGTGCCTGGTTCGGCACCGACGACGGCTGGTGGGCTCTTTGAGGCCAACCAGAGTACCTTCTCGGCTGGCCCTCCCACCGTCTATCCGCTGGCCCAATTCTTCAATGACCTGAGAGATGCCATCGACGCGATTGATCCAGCCACAGCCGGGGCGACGACACAACACCCGGCAAGCCTTGGCGTTGCGGCTGCTGACCGCTTTTTGGCCCGCGTGCAGACTTACACCGCCAAGGTGGGGTCGCAGCTAGCCGAGCTCGACGCGCTCACCCAGATGAATCAAGCGCTCGATACCGACTACGCGCAAGCGCGCTCGCGCATCGAGGACCTCGACTACCACGAGGCGCTCGCCCGCCTGGCCCAGCAGCAGATGGTTTTGAATGCTGCCCAGCAGTCGTTTGTCAAGGTTGCTAACCTCTCGCTCTTTAACTACTTATAGGGAGGGGGAAGTGAGCGCGGTGAAGGGTACAGTTGCCCTGAGGCCTTTGGCGTGGCTGATTGCGGCAGCATTTGTGCTAACGGGTTGTACGGCGGCCGATCGCGAACTGCTTGCCGAAGGGGTTGCCCCTGCCGCCTCTGGCGTGGGGGCAGCGATGCTCCTTTCCCAGCACAGCCTAGGCTACGCCGGTGGAACCACTGCCGCTTCCTCAAGCGGCGCTGCGGCAGCAGGTGGCACAACGTCTGGCGCAACGGCAGCGCCTGCTGCTAGCGTCACCAGCCAGGCAGCCCAGCACGCCTTGTTGCGGCAACTAGGGGGCGCGGCGCTGGTTGCCTATGCCCTCTACGATCCGCTCGCCCCAAACTGGGAGATTGGTGCAAAACCGGTTGGAGAGGGGGTGGTGCGGCTGACCATGACGATGCGGTCACTTGCCACGGGCGGCAATGGCGAAGCGTGGCCGATCTTTCAGCGGGCAGCCAAAAAGGTGGTTGAGCAAAACGGCGCGCGCACCTACCAGCTCTTGGCTTTTGAAGAGGGGGTCCACTCCACCCGCCCCTTTGCCCACCGCTACGCCGTTGGCGAGATCCGCTTGCTGCCGTGAAGAGGCAGGGAAGTGACCAACGGGGCAGGCATCCTCTCTTTGCCAGCCCAATGACGCACCAGGTGATCGAGCGCTACCGCAACACTAACAAAGGCAAGTTCTTCCCAGGGGATTTCTGAAAACGGAAAGAGGCGCATCTCTAGGGTTTCGTAGCCAGGATGCCAGTGGCGGTCAAGGAGGGTTGCCCGGTAGAAGAGATGGACCTGGTCGATCGCCGGCAGATCGATCAGGGCGTGCAGACCCGCCAGTGCTACTTCGGCCCCTGCCTCTTCGCGGGTCTCGCGCAGTGCCGCCTCCTGGGTGCTTTCTTGGCACTCCATGAAGCCGGCAGGGAGCGTCCAGTAGCCGGCGCGCGGCGCGATGGCCCGGCGGCAAAGGAGCACCTGTTCCCCGGCCAAGGGCACGGTCCCGGCGACGATGCGCGGGTTCTGGTAGTGGATCGTCTGGCACTGCGGACAGATAAAACGAGGGAGATGGTCGAGCGGGGGAACCCGCCGTTCGAGCGGGTGGCCACATTCTGAGCAGAAACGCATGAGGCAGGCCTCCGGTGGAGGGATGGCGCAGTGTAGCAAAAAAACCACAAAAAAGAATTGCCCCGCTTTTCCCCGCTTTTTTCCCCTTTTGTTGGCGTGTGCATCCTGCTATACTGCGGTGACAGGAGGAGCCAACCATGCCTGCGCCCGATTTCATCGACGAGATTCGCGAGCTCAACCTCACCTTCCTGCTGCTTGCTCAACGGATGGCCCAAGAAAATATCGAGGCGGCAGCGGTCAAACTGGGGGTAGAGATCGAGACCCTGCGCTGGCTACAGGGGCTATCGCCGGTAAAGCTCGTGCGCATTGCCCAGGGGGCGATGCTGGTGCCACACTTTCGCTTCGATGGCGAGCTGCTGCGCGGGTTGGCAGGTGAGGGGGCGCGCGAGGAGACGGCGGCGCAGGTGCACGCCCTGATCCTTGGGCAGCAGAAGGGACGAAAAGTACGCATCGTGGGAGAGCATCATGACGAGAAGGAGTGAGACAATCGAGCAGGAGGCACACGAGGTGCTCATTGCCAGCGAGCTGATCCGACTGGGGGCGCGGATGCAGCTTCTGGAAGCGGAGATCGCGTTGAGCCGGGATCGGCTGCTGCGGCTCTACAAAGAGATCCGCGGCGCCTCTCCTCCTAAAGGGATGCTTCCCTTCTCGGCCGACTGGTTCGTGAGCTGGCAGCCGAACATCCACGCCACCCTTTTTGCCACCCTGTGGCAACCCCTAGGAATCGACGATGGGCGGCGGCGGTTGATCACCGCTTACCAGTGCTACCTTGATGCTGTAGACGCGCTGGGAATCGAACCAGTACTGAGCATCACCCGTGCCTGGACGCTGCTGCGCTTTTTCCATGCCGAGATCCTGCAGCTTACCCCGTGCTCGGAGTGTGGCGGCCACTTCGTGACCCACGCCTATGAACCCGCTAAGACCTTCGTCTGTGGCCTATGCCATATGCCGTCGCGGGCGACCGCTGTCCAAAAGACGCGCAAACACCAGCTCTCGTCGGCCCAGCGGAGCCTGCCCGTGAAAAAGAACCGACGACGGGCCGAGGCCGTTACCCCGTGACGAGTTAAACCGCCGTCATGTTTCTTCTGGTTGGCTATGTCATCGTTCTGGGGGCATCGCTTGGTACCTATGCCGTCCATGGGAACCTGGCGGCACTGTGGGTGCCCACCGAGTACATTGCCATCGTCGGGCTTTTGGTGGGGGGGTTTGTTGCGGGGAACAACCCCGCTTCGCTCAAGGCCGCGCTGGGGGCGCTTCCCACCGTTTTCAAAAATTCCCCTTATGCCCGTCCCTTCTACATCGAACTTCTGGCGCTTCTTTTCGAAATTCTCACCAAGGCGCGCAAAGAGGGGTTGATATCGATCGAACAGGATGTCGAAAATCCGGAAGGGTCGGCAATCTTTGGCAAATATCCGCTGGTGCTCCACGACCACCACGTGGTTGAATTTATCACCGACTACTTGCGCATGATGGTAAGCGGCAGCCTCAACGCGATCGAAGTCGAAGGGCTCATGGATCAGGAGATTGAAACCCACCATATCGAAGCCCACCTGCCGGCCCATTTGATCGCGAAGGCTGCCGACTCGGCGCCTGCCTTTGGTATCGTTGTGGCAGTGATGGGGGTGATCAACGTGATGGGGTCAGTTGGTGAACCCCCGGCAGTGCTAGGGAAAATGATCGGAGGCGCGCTGGTTGGTACCTTCCTGGGGATTCTCCTCTCCTATGGTTTTGTCGCCCCAATTGCTAACCAGCTCGAGCTCAAGATCGAAGAGGGAAGCAAACCCTTCCAGGTGGCTAAGGTGGTGCTCTTGGCCAGCATGAACGGCTACCCGCCACAGATGGCGGTTGAATTCGGCCGCAAGGTACTTTGGTCGTCGGTGCGGCCGACCTTTGCTGAGCTGGAAGAAGAGTTGAAGAGCCGTAAGTGAGCGGCATGAGCCAACCCGCTGCCAGTAGCCGGAGCACGTGCCGATGAGCGACAACACCAAGCAACCCATCGTCATCAAACGGGTTAAAAAGGTCAGCGGCGGCGCCCATGGCGGGGTGTGGAAGATCGCTTACGCCGACTTCGTGACCGCGATGATGGCCTTCTTCCTATTGATGTGGCTTCTTGGCTCGACCTCCAAAGGGGATCTGCAAGGAATTGCCCAATTTTTCCAAAATCCGCTCAAGTTGGCCCGCGAGGGGGGAAGTGGCTCAGGAGATGCTGAACGGATCGTTCCAGGAGGGGGTGAGGACCTATCGCGCCGCGTCGGGCAGGTTAAAAAGGGGGACACCCCATCCAAGAGCACCTTCCAGCGTGATGGTGGCGAAGGGTCGCTGCCAACCAAAGGGCAGTCGGACGCGCAAAACGAGACTCCAGATACCCAACGGGTTGTTGGCGCAAGCAGGGCCGCGGTACAGGAGAAGAGCCAAAACAACGGGCGGTCAGCTGCAGAGATCGAACAGCTTGAGCGCGACCGCCGCAAAGAGGTTGCCCAGATGGAGCTGGTTCGCTCGATGATCGAAGCGATGATCGAAGCCGATCAGGCGCTGCGCGCGCTGCGCGACCAGATCCGCATGAAGATCACCGATGAGGGGCTGGCTATCGAAATTGTTGATGAAAAGAATCGGCCGATGTTTGCTTTGGGAAGCAGCCAGGTCCAGCCCTATATGCGTGATCTGCTCCGACTGATTGGGCGCACGCTCCAGGGGATCGAGAACCGGATCATGATCGCCGGTCATACCGATGCTACCCCCTTTGCCGGCGATGGACGCGGCATCTCCAACTGGGAGCTTTCGGCAGAACGGGCCAACGCCGCTCGCCGCGAACTGGTCTCTGGTGGGTTGGATCCGGAGAAAGTCTTTCGCGTTGTCGGCATGGCCGATACCATTCCCTTCGTTCCCGAAGACCCCTACGCCCCACAGAACCGGCGCATCAGCATCATCGTCTTGAAGCGCGAAGCCGAAGAGGACCTGCGTAAGCAGGCAGCCCAGCTCACCGAAACGATCCGCGGGGCAGGGCGATGAGCAGCGATGCCGAGCTGGCTGCGCTCTTTGCCAGCGAGCGCGACGAGACGATTGCAGCGCTGGAAGCGCTGCTTGGCCAAGCACAAACCTCTGGTTGGCAGGAGGCGCAGCGCCAAGAGGCGATTCGCTACGCCCACTCCCTAAAGGGGGCCGCAGCGGCGATGGGCGAGACGCCTCTCTCCCGCCTGGCCCGGCTCCTGGAGCAGACCATCAAGGCGGTACCGGTGACTGCCGCTTCGCCTGCTGCCGACGGTTCAGCACCGACCTCCACCCGTTGGCGCGTGGCGTTCGTTCCGACGCCACCAACGCTGGCTAGCCAGACGTTGCGCGATGAAGTAGACCGCTTGGCGTGGCAGTGGGGATGCTCCGAACCACCGGTCTGGGACGAAGCAGCCCAGCCGCCAACGTGGCGGGTGGAGCTGACTGCGCCTGCCGATGGGCAGCGGGTGCTCAGGCAGGCGTTCGAACTCTTTGCTGTTCCCGGAACCCTGGAAATTGCCCCGGTTGTCGCAGCAGGGGTTCCTGGTGCTGCGCCCTCTGCCGTTTCGGCGTACCCAGCCACCTTGGCGGCACCTCTGCCGATTCTTTGGCAGCCCCCTTTTCTTGCCGCGACGGAGGCGTCAGCACGGGAAGCGATCCGCTGGCCTGCGGTGCTCGCCTACTGGCAGCAGTGTTGGCAAATGGCGCGACCTCAATGGTCGATTCACCTCACCGGCGATCGCGGGGGAGTCGCCGCAGCGTTGGTTGCTCGGCTTGCCGAGGCCTTTGGCCAGTTGGCCGAGCGGCTGCCGGCCACCCCGCCGCTGCCCGGTGTCCCGCTTACGCTCTTTCTAGCCCGCAAGGGGGCACTTCTTACCCTGACCGTCACCGGTGATCCGGCTCAGTTGTCGCCCTTTGTCGCTGCCCTCGAACCGGGATGGGCCGAAATGCACGGAACGAAGCTTGCTGCGCGGCCTGGCCAATGGGTGGGGGGGATCCCCTGGGCTCCAGGGCAGTTGTGGGCCTTCTGGTTGCGGGTGGGGGAAGAGCAGATTGCCGTTGCCGCCGAAGCGGTCGAGGCGTTCTACCCCGCTCCGTCCGCCGATGGCTGTCGCCATCTGCAAGGACGCTGGTACGTGATCGAGAAAGAGCCGCTTCCCTGGGTTTCGCTGCCAGTGGCTGGAGCTTTGCCGACACCCGCGCAGTATGGCCTGATGCTCCTGCTACGGGTGGGCGATGACCGGCTGTTGACTGGCGCGGATGGTGTCGACCCAGCCGGTTTGCTTACCCTCACTCCGATGACCGGAGCGCAGCCCGCCTACTGGACCGCCTGGGCCGTGGCCAGGGACCGGCTGGCGCCCGTTTTCGAACCGACCCTCTGGGATTACTCTAGAGACTCAAGTTTTTCTGCGCCCTGCCGATAACTTCAGTTGTCCGCAACAACGGGAGGTTCGGTATCATGGGCGAAGGGGATTTGCGCTGGCGTCTTGCCTTGGCGGCGCGAACCGCCGAGGCGCTTGCCGCCCGCTACCCCGACGATCGTGGTGCGCAGCATCTGGTCCATCTGCTGCGCTCCCTCGAAGAGGGGCTGGACGATGGTCTGGCGGCTGCGAAGACCACTGTTCGCCCTGCGCGCCCGAAGCCGGCTGCGCACCCACTGCGCTTTGTCGTTCCGCCAGCAGGCGAAGGGGAGGGGTGGGAGTCGCTCCTGAAGTGACGACGCCCTGCTTAGGCAGGGCGGTCGGGAGACGCTAAAGCGCATACTGCAGCACGAGCTAGGGGAGACCCCCTCTTTTCTTGGGCTCACGACTTGCACTGCAGCAGCGCCGGGTTCTCCTCGCCTGTGGCCACCAGACGGTTGAGTGTCGCGATCACCTGCTGCGACGCCTCCTCCATGCGGGCAAGCGCCTGTACCACTTTATCCCACTGACCGTTGGTGAAGGCGATGAGCGCCTCTTTGGCTGCTTCGTGGACGATGCGGTGCGGCGTATCCAGGTCGCGATAACCGGGGAAATGGCTAAAGCACTGCTGGCCCTTGCCTTCGAAATACCATTTGCCCAGACGGCACTGCTGGTGGCTGGGGAATTCGTCGGCGCGCTTCTTGCTGTTGCCAAGCAGCACCTGATAGACGTTGAACTTGAAGACGATATGGTCGAGCTTGGCGATCTCGCAGAAGTCGAGCATCGCCGACAGGGTGGCCGAGCTGTGGACGGTTTCGATTTTGTCGACAAGCGCCTCAGCTGCTTGTGCCGTTTTTTCACTCTCGGCGCTGTGCGCTCTGGCCCGTTCAGCCAACGCAACGATCGCCTCTCGGCTGCTGCTGCTGTCAGAGCGGATATGTTGTACCAGCTGAGCAATCTCGGAAGTGGCGACTGCTGTGCGCTCAGCCAGTTTCCGCACTTCGTCGGCGACAACGGCAAAGCCGCGTCCCTGTTCGCCGGCCCGGGCCGCCTCGATTGCGGCGTTCAAGGCCAAGAGGTTGGTCTGATCGGCAATCTCGCGGATGAGGTTGACGATTCCGCTAATTTGCTGCGCCCGCTCATCAAGCGCACCAATGCGGCTCATCGCCTCTTCCGATGCCTGAGCAAGTTTTTGGAGATGACCGGCGATGGCGCGCACCACCTCCTCGGTCTGCTGCGCCGCTTCCCGGACACCCTCAGTGACCGACTCATCCCGTTCGGCACGGTTGGCCAAGCGCACAAAGCTGCCCTGCACATCGCTTAGTGACGCGCCAAAGGCGACGAACTGGGCGAGCACACTGCGCAGATTGTTCGCTTCGGCGCGGCACGCCTCGGCCTCGCGGCTGGCCGCCTCCTTTTCGCTTTTAAGCTGGGCCGCTTGCTCAAGCGCAGCGCGCAGCTCCTCCTCCAGTGCCGCGATCCGAGTTGCCTGCTCCTGCAGTTTTGCTTTGCAACCGAACATGAGTCTTCTCCTTTTGCTGTTCATGATGCGTTATTATCGGCAGTGGTCAAAAAAGCTTGAGGCGGAAAAGGGCCCTTTTTCGGAGCGAAATTTTCCTCAAGTCCTGGTCAAAGCTGCCGTAATATATCACTATCGCTACCACGCTGCGAGGAGCCCGCGATGACCGATCTACTCAAACGCATCGACGAACGAACGAAGCTGGCTGGGACCAACAAGTTGGAGATTCTGCTCTTTACCCTGGGCGTGAGCACCGCCACCGGTCGGCGCGAGACCTACGGGATCAACGTCTTTAAGGTGCGCGAAGTGATGAAGACGCCGCCGATTACGGCAGCCCCCGAAATGCCCAAGGCAGTTAAAGGGATGGTGAGTCTGCGCGGCGTCCTTGTTCCGGTGGTCGACCTGGGCGAATATGTTGGGGTGGAGCCAGGCAGCGAGCGCAACATTATGATTGTGACCGAATACAACCAACATGTGCAAGGGTTTTTGGTCGAGTCGGTCGATACGATCCTGCGCCTAGATTGGTCGCAGATGCGGGTGCCGCCCGAGATGCTTACCGCTAAGATGGGGGGGCTGGTCACCGCGGTAACCGAATTGCCTGATGGCCGTCTGGTGATGCTGCTCGATGTCGAAAAGGTGCTTTCGGATACCACAGGAGGAGTTGAGGCCGAGGCCGATCTCTATTCTGGCATCGAGCCGATGCCCGACGGGGAGCTCTACACCGTCTATTTTGCCGACGATTCGGCGATTGCCCGCGAGCAGGTGGAACGGACCCTGCAGAAGATGGGGGTGCGTTTTGTGGAAGCGCACAATGGCCGTCAGTGCTGGGAAAACCTGGAGCGAGCCGCCGACCGGGCGCGGCTGCTCAAACGCCCCGTTAAAGACCTGGTTTCGGCTGTTCTGACCGATATCGAGATGCCGGAGATGGACGGCTTCATCCTGACCAAGAAGATTAAGACCGACCGCCGCTTTGCTGGTATTCCCGTGCTGATGCACTCGTCGCTCTCTGGGATGCAGAACCAGCACCTGGGCAAATCGGTGGGGGTCGACGAGTACGTGCCGAAATTCCAACCCGCGGAATTGGCGTCAATTCTGCGGCGGGTGTTGACTGAAGCGCACCGCAACAAGGAGTAAGTGATGAACCTGCCTGTAAAAAAGGTGTTGGAACCGGAACTGGTCGATGAGCGCAACGAGCGCAGCCCCTTTGAGGAGATCGAGGCGCGTGCCGGGCTTGCGGGCTCGAATCGCTTTGAAATTTTGCTCTTCTCGCTGGGAACGAGCGAGATCTTCGGCGTCAATGTCTTTAAAGTGCGCGAAGTGATGAGCACCCCATTCATTACTCGTGCACCGAATGTGCCCCCAGGGGTCGAAGGGTTAGTAAGTCTGCGCGGCAACGTCATTCCCGTGGTGTCGTTGGCCAAGGTGATGGGGTTGGCACCGATGGACGACCGATTGGCACCGACAATGATGGTCGCCGAATATAGCCAGAAGACCCTTGCGTTCCTTGTCGAATCGGTCGACCGCATCGTGCGCGTCGAATGGGGGCTGGTGCGCGAACCGGAAAATGTTTCGCAGCAAGTCCACGGCATGATTACGGCAATTACTGAACTGTCAGATGGGCGAATCGTCTCCATCATCGACGTCGAATCGATCTTGGCCCGTGTCTTTGGCGAAGAGGCGGTGGGGACCATCCTGCCCATTCCCGACGGTTACCGCTACCACGTCTTCTTTGTCGATGATTCGGGAATTGCCCGTAAGAAGATCGCCGAAGTGCTCGATAAGCTGGGTGTCAAGCACGCCCATGCCACCAACGGTGCCGAGGCGTGGTCGCGGCTAGAGAGCATGGCCAACTTTGCTGAGCAGACCGGAGCGAGCTTGCGCGATCAGGTTGATGTGATCCTGGTCGATGCCGAAATGCCCGAGATGGATGGCTATGTGCTCACCAAATACATCAAGGCCGATCCCCGTTTCGAAGGGATTCCGGTGATCATGCACTCCTCGCTCTCCTCGCAGGCCAACCGGGCGATGGGCGAACGGGTAGGGGTCGATGGCTATGTGGCAAAATTCGACGCTCATGCACTGGCCGAGACACTTCGGCCACTGCTTGCCCGATGACTCCCAGGAGAATGGCGAATGGATAAGAGCAAGATCCGGTTTTTGGTGGTCGATGACTTTTCGACGATGCGTCGCATTGTACGCAACCTCCTTAAGGAGCTTGGCTACACCAACGTCGAAGAGGCCGAGGACGGCCAGGTGGCGTTGAACAAGCTGGAAAGCCAGCCCTTTGATTTTGTCGTCACCGACTGGAACATGCCCAACATGGACGGATTGACGCTGCTTAGAAAGATCCGCAGCAGCGACAAACTCAAGCACTTGCCGGTTCTGATGATTACTGCCGAAGCCAAGAAGGAGAACATCATCGCCGCGGCCCAAGCGGGGGCCTCCGGTTACATCGTCAAACCGTTTACCGCGGCGGTGTTGGCCGAAAAGCTCGACCGGATCTTTGAAAAGTTAAGCAAAAAATAGCAGTAGGGGGAGCCATGAGCCAGAAACACGAAAGTGGGGATAGTGACGAGCTGCAGGCTCTTTTTGACAGCATCGTCGGCGCGGCAACCCAAACGGCTGAGGAGGAGCCAGCAAGTGGCGACAGCGCGGACCTCCAGGCTCTCTTCGATACGGTTGCTGAACAGTATCAGGGACAAAGTGGCGCTGCCCCCGACGAGAAAGGGGGGGCTGATTTGGCCGAAATGACCAGCGAGCAGCGCGATGAGCTCTACCGGCGCATCGGCAAGGTGGCGCGACAGCTTCATGATGCGCTTAAAGAGCTTGGCTGCGATTCTGTGGTGGCCGAAGCTGCCCAGGCAGTTCCCGATGCCAAAGAGCGGTTGCGCTTTATTGCCCAAAAGACCGAAGAGGCGGCGATCAAGGTGCTCAACGCTGCTGAGATTGCTAGCCCACTGCAAAAAGAGCTGGAAAGCCGGTCTGCGGCGCTGCGCAGCCAATGGGACCGTCTGTTTGCCAACCAGCTTTCGCCGCAGGAGTTTAAGCAACTGGCGCGGGATACCCACGCATTCCTTGCCCTTGCCCAAGAGAACGCCCATATTACGAGCGAGCAGCTGATGGCCATTGTCATGGCGCAAGATTTCCAAGATCTTACGGGTCAGGTGATCAAGAAGGTCATCGAGATTGTTGGCCGGATCGAAACGGAGCTTTTAGCGATCCTAATCGAAGCGATGCCGGAAGAGGTCAAGCGCCAGAAAAGAACAGGGGGTGAGAAGTCACTGCTTAACGGCCCACAGATCAAAGCGGGAGAAGGCGTCTTGTCATCGCAAGCTGAGGTTGACGATCTGTTGAGCAGCCTTGGCTTTTAGTGCCAGATTATAGGAGGTAACCATGAGCGATTTTGCCGGCATGCAGGATCTGTTGCAGGATTTTCTAGTCGAGGCCGAGGATCTCCTTTCCGGTGTCGATAATCGGCTGGTCGAACTGGAGAAGAACCCCCACGATAAGAATCTCTTGAACGAGATTTTCCGTGGCTTTCACACCATCAAGGGGGGGGCGGGGTTTCTTGGCGCCAACGAACTGGTGACGCTCTGTCACCTGACCGAAAACCTCTTTGATAAACTGCGCAACGACGAACTGACGCTTACCCCGTCGCTCATGGACCTGATCCTTGAGGCAACGGCGGCGGTGCGCGAAATGTTTACCTACCTTGAGCGCAGCGTCCAACCGCCTCCTGCCGACGAGCTGCTCCTTGAGCGGCTGCGCCTGGCCTTGGCAGGAAAGCTGCCTGCTGAAGGATCGGGGCAGCGTGCGGCTGCGTCCGTAGCCACTACGGACGCGGAACCCGATTGGGAGCTGCTGCACGAAGTGGTTACCGGTAAGCAGGAGACAGCCCGCGGCAATGGAGACGGTAGCGATGGGCGCGAGGGAGCAGCCGCCGCCCAATCGGCGGCAGCCAAACCTCCTGTTCCCAAACGGGCGGCGGTTCCTGCTGCCACTGCCCCGGCGCGGCGGCAGGCCGAAAACCGCGATCAGGGAATCCGCATCGATACCGCGCGGCTTGATCAGGTCTTGAACCTGGCGGGCGAGATTGGTCTAACTAAAAACCGGCTCACGGCGCTCAGAAGCGATATCCTTGCTGGACGCACCGACCCCGATACGCTCCATGCCCTTGATGTGTCGGTTAATCAGCTCGATCTGCTGGTATCTGACCTACAAAACGCCGTGATGAAGACACGGATGCAGCCGATCGGCCGGCTCTTTCAGAAATACCCGCGAATTGCCCGTGATCTGGCGCGGCAGCTCGGCAAAGAGATCGAGCTGGTGATCAGCGGGGAGGAGACCGAGATCGACAAGACCATGATCGATGATCTTTCTGATCCCCTCATTCACCTGATCCGCAACGCCGTCGACCATGGCATCGAATCCCCTGAAGATCGGGTGGCTGCCGGTAAGAAGCCGGTGGGAACGATCCAGCTCTCGGCCAAGCAGGAGGGGGACCATATCCTGATCATCATTGCCGACGATGGCAGAGGGATGAGTCCGGAGAAGATCCGCGCTAAGGCCGTTGAAAAGGGGTTGATCTCGGCGGAAGAGGCCAACAACCTGGATGATCGCCAGAGCCTCAACCTTATCTTCCTGCCTGGTTTTTCCACAGCGGAAAAAGTCTCTGATGTCTCCGGGCGGGGTGTTGGCATGGATGTGGTCCGCACCAACATCACCAAACTCAATGGCACGATCGACGTCCACTCCGAAGTAGGGCGAGGTACCCATTTTATTATCAGTCTGCCGCTCACTTTGGCGATCTTGCCGGTGCTCCTTGTGCGCCTGGGGGAACAGCCCTTTGCCGTGCCGTTGTCGCTGGTGCGCGAGATTCTGCCGATCCACCTGGAAGAGATCCGCGAAGTGGGTGGGCGCTCCACCTTGGTTGTGCGTGGCGAAGTGCTGCCGGTGTTGCCGCTGGCTAACCTCCTTAACTGGCCGCTTGAGCGAGCACCCCACTACGGAGTGTTGATGCAGATGGCTGAATTCTCGTTTATCCTTGGGATCGACAGCTTTGCCGGACGGGAAGATGCGGTGATCAAGTCGCTGGAAGATTTTCGGCCCAAGGGGGTAGCTGGCGTGACGATTCTCTCCAACGGCCAGATTGTCCTGATTTTGGATATGAAAGAGCTCTTTGACTCAAGCTCGGGTCGCAATGGCGTGACCAAAGCTGAGCTGCTTCGTTGCGCTCAGGCAGCGGTCGCAGCGGCTGCTTGAAGAAGGGTGAGTAAGTCAGCTCCCTTGTGGCCCTTAGGCCCCGAACCGGGGCCTACGGTAAGGGGGAGCGGGGAGCCTTACGCCGCGAAATTGCGTTCAGCAAATTCCCAATTGACCAGATGGTCGAGGAAAGCGGTGACAAAATCGGGACGGCGGTTGCGGTAGTCGATGTAGTAGGCATGTTCCCAGACGTCGATCGTCAAAAGTGGCGTATCGCCTGTGGTGAGCGGTGTTCCTGCTGCCCCCATGTTGATGATGTCGACGCTGCCATCGCTTTTTTTCACCAGCCAGGTCCAACCAGAGCCGAAGTTGCCAACAGCGCTGGCATGAAACGCCTTTTTGAAGGCATCGAAACTGCCCCATTTGGCCTCGATCGCTGCTTTCAGGGCTCCTTTGGGTTCGCCACCCCCTTTAGGAGTGAGGCAATTCCAGAAAAAGGTGTGGTTCCAGGTTTGCGCCGCGTTGTTGTAGATGCCGCCAGCGGGGGCCTTTTTGACGATCTCTTCAAGAGGCATCTCGGCAAACTCGGTTCCTTGGATCAGGTTGTTGAGGTTGTTGACATAGGCCTGATGGTGCTTGCCGTGGTGGTATTCGAGCGTTTCAGCGCTCATATACGGGGCCAAGGCATCCTTGGCAAAGGGGAGTTCGGGCAGTTGGTGAACCATGGTCATCTCCTCGTCTGTTGGGTAGCAGCGCCTATTTTACTCAACTTGATTCACGGAAACAACCTCTTGTATGGGTCCAGTACCTTTGGCACTCGGGTTGATGTTCCAGGAGGAATGATAACGGAGATTGCTGACTGAGGGAATGGTGGGGGCGCTCGGCGTTGTAAAAGACGAGCCAGTTGGCCAGTTTGCGGTTAAAGAGCGCAAGGTCGGTAAAGAGCAACTCCTCGTGGTAGTCGACGAAGGACTCTTGGATTGTTCGGTTGAATCGTTCGGCGTGGGCGTTCATCTTCGGGTTTTTGGGGTAGGTGTACCAGCGCTTGATGCTGCGCTCCTCGAGGAGCTGGGCGAAGTCGGCCTCGAACTCACTGCCGTTGTCGGACA
>Ga0308397_1000319_pt1 | contig 36486 bp, 54 predicted proteins | sample Hotspr20SampleT8_FD_202356 | JGI IMG/M metagenome (GOLD analysis project Ga0308397, IMG submission 202356) | Hot spring phototrophic mat microbial communities from Mushroom Spring, Yellowstone National Park, Wyoming, United States - 20051001_T8 ...
TTGACGTTTATCTTCCGCCGTAGCCAGAGCCTGTAGGTCTGTGTATATTTTCTTTAAAAGCCCCACACCAAGCTCGAACTCCTTTGACATTATACTCCTCCTCTAAGCTTCTTTTTGTCAAATTATTATAATTTGACAAAAAAAATGGGACACCTTTTTTATTATAACAGGACATAGGGGGACATAGTGGGATTTTCTGGGACGCTTGAAAATCAAGGACTTTAGAAGGGTAGGGTTTTCTGCAAAATTGCAGTCTGAGGGTGTCCCACGATTTTGTCAAACTTTTTTGACAAAAAAATGGGACACTTTTTTATGGTGTTTTGAGTTGGGTCAGAATTTGACAAAAAAATGGGACACCCTACCCTTCTGGACTTGTTGATTTTCTAAGTTTGTCCCACGCTTTTGTCAAACTTTCGGACCGTTCTCTATTTACCAGTACCTCCACCGCCCATCCTCCACACGACGGTATTTGTCTGCATATCTATATATCAGCAAGGAATATTGGTAGTTAATCTCGCAGGCACTCCTATACTGCTTACATTCAGCCCCTACCTTCCACACGCACACCTGCCCTCTTCTGCAAAATTGCGGGCACTTCTCCCACTCCCAAGAACCCGCCCGCCTGCATTCTCGGATAACCCAATCACCTCCGTTATATCTCTGATAAACAACCCATAGGCGTGGGGCAGGGTTGCTTTTGATAAGCGTATTCAGATAATAGGCAAAGGCGTAAAAGTGGTCTTTGGAGTATTGCTTCGTGTAATCAGGGAATAGTGGGCGTAGCTCCTTGTCTAAGAATTTTGGCGTCAGCTGGAAGTATCCAACAGATCCATGTCCATCTGCACTTTCCCTCCACCGACAGGAAGTCTCTTTCTCGGCGGTAGCTACATTATAGTGGGTTGGGTAGTCTTTTGCTATGTATCTTTCTGTTGCTTCCTTTACGGCTGGTTCAAGCTTCAGGCATCTGGGGTTAGCCCAAAGCAAAGACAAGCCCGATATAGATAAGCAAAGCAATAGTGTAAATCTTGTCATAAGGGTCTCTCCAGTCAATGAAGCCCACCTTGAGAACTCTCGTGATGTAGTAATAGACCAAGCCAGCCGAGGCAAGGGCGACCTTGCGGGCTATTGCACTCAAGAGTGTGGGTTGGTCGTAGACATAGACAAAAGCTACAAACATAAACACAACAGCAAGGGCTAAATCAACGCTGTAATGCTTCAGTATTCTTCTTAACAACTCTACTGTTTGCATGTCTCAATCACCCCCCAGAGGAGCTGGTTTTCTCTCTCAAGTTTGAACATATAGTTCAAAAGGGACTGCAATTTTTCAGGGGCTGGCTGGTCTGGTTTGATAACGGGTCTCTCTGTTTTTGGGATGTCAGGAATAGGGCACTTTACGATAACTTCTTTTTCTATTACTTGCACTTGTGGTTTTGTGGCACAGGATAACAGGGATAGACTAAGGGCTAAAATGCTTGCTCGCTTCATCTATCATCCCCTTGAGTGCCTCGCATTCATTTGTAGTGTTTGGGATGCTTATTTGTGGGATAGGCTCGGTGGCTTTTTTCAGGAGGGCAGTATATCTCTGTTCTATCTTTCTCTTGTCTATTTCACACTTGTTTTTTAGCTCGGAGTAAAGTTGTGTGTATTTGATGAGGTTCTCTTGTGTGGTTCTAAGCTCCGCTTGGCATTGGGCGAGGGATTGCATGGCTCTAAAGTGGGCTTTGCGTTCATGCTTGTAAATGACATAAAACAGGGCATTGGAAAAGAGAGAGAGGGAGAGAAGGATAAAAAGTAGTTCACGAAGCATTTATGGGCTCCTTGATGAAGACTCCATCTCTATATACATAGTCTTGTGGGTTTTCAGATAGCCAGACTTCGTGATTTTCGTCTATCTCTATAAGCTGGACATCTGGGTGGTCTTGGATGTAATCTTCCCAGCTTGTGAAACCTTGAACTCTCCCATCTGAACTGATGATAACAAATAATTTTCCCATCTTTTATACCTCCTTGCTTAAGTTGGTTGAATAAAGCCTTTGAAGTTTAGTTCTCTGATTGCGGGGTGAGAACCACCAGTGCTATTAGCCCTGACTCTCCAATACTTGTAATATCCCCCTTTAGCTATATATAGCGTAGTAGGCGTGCTTGTAAATCCCTGGTTGAATGTATGGATGTCTATAAATGTGCTACCATCTTGAGATGCTTGTATGGTTATAGAGGTGGGGTTATGACCATTTCCAGCACTCTCATAACCAGTTATCGTGACTGTGTGGACAAACACAGGTCTTACAAATTGATATTGTATCCATTGTGGAACAGTTCCTCCAGCCAACCACCATGTGCCTGTATTTTTATCAAAAGCCTTGAATGCATCACGAATTGAATCGTAAATACTACTTGCAGATGCCACTCCTTCTGGTGCGGTGTTTGAGGTCATCGTTGGGACTTCTTTTACATTTATTGTGCTGTTGATAAAAGTATTCCATGCGGTCGCGTTATTTCTGATGGCGTTCAACGCAGTTTGAGAGTTAATCACAGCGTTCATAGCAGTTTGGGAGTTAATCACAGCGTTCATAGCAGTTTGGGAGTTAATCACAGCGTTCATAGCAGTTTGGGAGTTAGCAACAGCGTTCATAGCAGTTTGGTCCCATACGATTAACCACAGCGGGGTTGAGAAGTTGGGATTTTGTAGTAGTGCTTCGAGATTACTACCATTACCACTGAAGATTAGTTCAAGTATGCTGTCTTTTCTTGCTGAAATCCCTAAGCTAATTATCTTTGCCATGCCTACACCTCCATTCCATCTACAAAGACATTAATTTGCGAATTTGAACCGACTTTGATTGTGTCTCCGGCATCAAGGCTGAATTTCTCTATAAATAGCCCGGTAAAGCTGTCCGAGAAGTAGGTAAGGTTGTTGATTTTTATTGTGATGGTAGAAGTGGTTGGAGCGTATATGCGTAAGAACACATAAGCTTTTTTGTTTGCTGGGCAAGTGTATATTGTTTGCTCTGTGTTGTTTATTGTGGCTTGTGCAAGCATCATTCACCTCCAAAAAAGAATGCCATTACCCTACTCATAAGCAGGGCGGAGTTTATTTGTGAGACTGCTTCTTGCTGTTTTTGTTCAATGTTTGATAGGGCATCCGCTTTTGCTGTAGAGATGGCGGATATAGCATCATCTCGACGCTCGTTAATCAAAGCATCTGCGTTTTGTCTCAATGCTTGTATCTCAGCGACTATCTCGTCCGCTATGGTTTTTCTCTCTTCTATAAATTCAAAGGATGGTCGTAAGACTTCTTCAATGCGAAGTAGCCCATATCTGGTGACCTCATTTACAGCATACTGCCAGTCCTTTTTAACATCTTCTAAAGCTGTAAGACGCAAGTCTATATCTTTAAAGACAGCGTTGAAAACCTCGTCGGAAAGAGGTGTTCTTTTAGTAAAGCGATACTTATCAAACCTACTCGGCATTTTCATCCTCCAGTTTTTCAACTTTGTCTTTGATGAGTTCATACACCTCAGGGGCTACTTCAATAATTTGCCCTGCATAGAAGCGTCTGCCGTAGAGTTCAAAGTCTTCTAAGACTTTAACCTTCACCATGCTTTACCTCCTTCAGTAAGCTATATCAATGCGTTCAACAATCACATATGGTGCAGCATCAGAAGTTCTGGAACCAGAAAGCTTGATCTTGTAGCGCTGAATACCGGCTGAGATGTTAAAAGTAAAAGTTTTGCGTATGGCGTCTTCGTCTTCTTGCTCGGTTGTAACAACGGCTGGGTTGTAGGTGGTGTTGCTTACTGTATCGATAAGCTGGCAATTGATAGTGTGTTTAGTAGGATCGAACTTATGTAGAAGCACTTGCACATCTATGTTTTGTCTTGGGGCAGAGAGAACTCTCTCTGTGGAGGTTGCAAAAAAGGTTGTTGCGGGTCTGCTTGCGGTGATAGCCTGTTCAGTGAGGATTAGGGCTGGTTGCAAATCTGCAGTGCCAAGCATGACCGCCCTCAATGGCACGATGTCGGGAGCTGAGGAAAGTCTGCCCGTCTCCTTCAGTGGGTACCACTTCCCACCTACATTGATCTCAAAGATCAATTCCGTTCCTTCGGGCACGACGGCGGGGGCTATGATTTGGAGGTCAGTGATACCTCCGGCAAGGCTTACGGGTTGAAGCTGAACTTCAGTCCTTGCTTGCTTAAATTGTGCTGCGTAGAGTTTAAACATAATATCTTTAGTTAAGTCTCCTGTGAAGTAATCTCCATCTGTGCCATAAAAGAGTGTTCCTTGCAAGTAGTTTTGTCCTGATACGGTTGCTACTTTGTAATCTCCTTGTGTGATAAAACAAATGGCATATCTTCCGGGCTTTAGGAAGACCGGTGGTAGATTGATGATGGTTTCAGAGGGGTATTTTTGCACATCTGATGGGTTTAAAGTCACATGGGTTAAGGTTTTTTGGAGGACTGGTTTTCCGCCTTCGGTCTCGCAAATCACAATGTGTATATCTGCGTTGCTGTCTTTTTGAGTGAAGTATAGACCAAGTCCAGCGAGCCACATCGGAGAGGAAATCACAAAGGTTTGGGCAACGATTGCCCCGTTTATAGTGTGGGTTGTTTCTTGAAGTCTATATTCTGTAATTGGATAAGATACCCAATACCCGCATCTTCCATACCACCAATAGTCGTAATACCAATACCAATACCAGTAGCGATAATACCAGTTCCAGTAGCAGCCCCACCCCCAGCCATAAGTCCAGTAGTATTGATAATAAGTGTATTTTTGCAGTGTGAGGGTCTGCCATTGGTATCTTGATATTGAGATGTCTCCGGAGTAGCCTTTTGTCTCAAGCTTTGGGACGAGGTCATACTTTGGAAGAACTAAGTTATCAAATCTTTGTATGTTTGGGTCGTATGGGTTAAATAGTGCGAGATTAGCCCTTGCTTCTCCTGCATTTGGGAATAACAAGCCGTTGAAAATCTTCGCCTGCGTGTTGTTTGTATCTATTTTTGATGTATCTCCAAAGTAATCTGCATCATAGCTGTGGTAGGTGCTTGGGAGGTTGAGTTTTTCTTTTACACGAGCCATGTCTGCCATGACCTCAAGGACTGCTTTCAGGTCGGCTTTTCCGTCTGTCTTTTTGGCAAGGGTTGAAAGGTCGGTAACGATTGAGATGAGGCGGGGCTCGGTTAAAGCCCTCCAATTTTTCAGCTCTTTCACGTCTGCTTTGGTCTCATATAAACGAGGTAGGACATAATCTTCAACTCGAGTTATCTTTTCAATGCCGGTTGTGGAAAGGTAGATGTAAGCGACAGGCACTACATTTTCCTGAAGGGCTGGGGGTTGAGGGTCAACGGATTCCACGCCGGGAACAAGGTTTACATTGGCTTTGTTAATATGGGTCATGGCGACAGCACGGGGCTCCGTTGTCCCCTGCACCACATCAATTAGGAAATCCCGTGGCTCTACCTCTGTCTCTGTCTCAGAACCCCATATAACCACTGCAACTACTTTTTTGGTGTTCAAGGGCAGATACTGAAAGATATTGAACTCAAGTGATTGTTCGGAAATGTAGATTTTGCCGTTGGCATACAATCTCCCCGGGGCTACTGTTATCTCAGTGGAGGAGTTTTGCGTAACCTCAAAGCCAGTGTAGTGATAGCGGTTAGAGATTGCGTCGGTGATAACCGCTTCTATGGCTTGGGCAGTAAAGTCTTGGGTGTTGTTCAGGTCTTTTGCTTGGAGCTCTTGCCTGTCTCTGTAAATAACTTTTTTAAACATTTATAACCTCCTGAATTTTGATTGATTGCCCTGCTGTGATGGTGCCATCTGCCGTTGGCGTTCTTTTTGTTTTTGTATCAATAAAGATTTTGTCTCTTACGCTTTTGTAGTCGTTTATGAGTTTTTGTGTTTCGTGTAAAGCCCGTTTAGGCGTGGCACTAAGGAATTTAAAGAAAAACCTCTGGTGGGTTTTGTCTTTTATGTCTATAAGAAGCTCGGCGTTGTATGGCGGAATTCGAATAGGTTTTTCGTCTAAGAAGGTGTAGGCGTTGCGTCGCTGTGGGATTACTTCTGGGTCAAAGATGCGGAAGCGTTTCCAGATGCGTTTTTCTGCGTCAAGGTCTGTAGTGTGTCCGTGTGTGTATGAAATAAAGGCAATTTTATAATTGGCGTTTCCTTTTTCTTGTAGGGTTTCATATTTGGATGTGATTGGTTCTGTGGAGGGTGTAATGGTTTCTGTGCGGGTGATTGGTTCATAATCGGAGTAAAGGACAGGTAAGTTAAGGGTGTAAAGTCTTTCTTTTGCGTTGTGATTGACAAGATATTTTAAACGGTTTGATTTCGTAAAAGAACCGTAAGCATTCCCTTCTTTGCGGACTTCTACTTTTTCCTCTGCTGTCTTTTCCTTTTGTGTGTATTGTATAGTGTAGGTTTTGAGGGGTTGAAGGATGCCATTTTTGACTAAGTATGCCCTATGCCCATAGCGATTTATTGCGAGCTGGTTGTAAGGGTGCAATTTTGCAGAGAGGAACTCTTTCTGGTAAGGTTGGTATTTTTTGCCGGGAAAGGAAAACTTTGTGAGGCGTAGTTCTGGAAAAAGCTCGTAAAATCTGGCTCGGTCTTCATCTGTAAGGGAAAGGCTAAAATAGGTTTTTATCTCGGGTGTCCTTGCTCGGATGAGCCTTGAGCCTGCAAGCTGGCATGCGGTCTTGATGCCCAACAGGGTGCCCTTGCCTCTATGAAGATTGATTGCGTTCTTGATTAAATTGCGTTTTTCTTGGATTGTCTGTGCTTGTTCGTAGCCCTCAATGTGAAATTGCCAGCCTAAAAGGTCAAGGAGTTTCTCGTCCTCTAATTCGTCGATGCGAGGATAGATGAGAACATTGATAATGCGATTCTTCAGTTCTTCAAAGCTTGTGTCAAAGGTGTCTACTAAATGTTGAAGCTCTCTTATGCCTGGAGGAGTTAGCTCTTTAATCATCCACCAAACCTCCATAGCGAATGCTTACGTTCCGTGCGTGTGCTATCTGTTCAATAGTGAGTTCCTGCCTCGTTGGTAAGGCTAAATCTACCCTGTAAGCTCCCGCTTGCTTGACAAGTCGTGTTAGTTCTTCGGGTAAGATGTCCCTTCCGATTTTGGATTTTGTCCAAGCTATAAAGTCGTTTACTGCTTTTTCTACTGCGGATTGGATGAAGGAAAGTTTGGAAGCATCCTTCTTATTTACATAAAAGGTTAAATCAATGTCGTATTGAACTATCTCAGGTGCAGAAACTAAGACTTGGTCGGTGAGGGGACGCACACGCTCTGAGGATAAATAATCCCTAACAAGAGAGAGCATACTTGCATCTGGGATGTTGCCGCCTTTCACGGTAAGGATGACTTTTACCTGACCGGCGGCTGGACTATAGACTTCTGCATCTTCTATGTCTTGATGGGCTGATAGCGTGTAATAGATGTAAGCTTGTTTGGAGCCCGCATTGGTGAAGCGTTCAATGGATAGTCTTATTCTCTCCCGGAAGCGTTCATCATCTTCTTCATCTGCACCATACATGCTCATTGTGATGTTTGAGACAGAGTCAATGTAAGGCAATGGGTCTATAAGGTTTTTTACCTGTCCGGGAGAAAAGCCGTTTCCTTTTGTTCCTGCTTCATTACACTCAGCTGGGACATCAACATATAAGCTTCCGGCTGGGATCTTTACCTCCTGCAAAGTTGCAAAATAGAGGTCTCCTCCTGCGGATGCCCTTGTCCCGGCAGGGATGACTACATCAAAGCTTAGGGGTTCGGATAAGGAAAAACGCAAGATTGTTTGTGCCTTCCGGGCGGGGAGTCTTTGAACTCCGTAAAACTCAGCAAGGGCGTCAAGGTGTGGTCCGGTTGCATATGCAAGCAAATTCTGTTTTGCGGTCTCGTTTATGGCTATGGCTAAAAGAGTGCTGGCGTAGGTTTGAAGGTTCAGTAGTAATCTTTCAGGGTCTGCTGGGTAGAGTGGGCGCTGTGTGATGTTTTCATAAGCGTCAATCAACAAGCCTTCCCAATAAGTTGCGTCTGTTTCCACAAACTTTATATCCATAGCTCTTGCTTCACTAATACATCTTCAATTGCTAATACAAGCTGTATCTTTGTCCTGTCAAGGCGTCTATCAAGTTTGATTTCTTTGACCTTTACCCTTGGTTCCCATCTTTCTATTTCATCTACAATGTAAGCTTTGATCTTGCCAGCGGTCAAAGCGGTAAGAGGCTGGTCTATGAATCTGTAGAGTTCTGAACCAAAATCGGGGCGGTGCACATCGGAACCTTTGGGCGTGGTCAAAATCACACGGATATTTTGCAAGACACTTTTTACGGCGTCTCGTTCAATAACAGTCATAGTAAAAAGGATGGCGGATGGGAAGGGGGATTTCAAGCAAAGATTTCACAAACTTAGAAGAGCTTAACTGTGGCAGACGGTAGGTTTTCAGAGAGTTCAGCAGGCAAGCTCTCTATATCTTTCTTCAGCCGTCCGCACGTTTTGATAGCAAGGCTTTCGTCGTTTGAAACCACATAAACACCGTTTTTGACAAAGATGTAGTTCGTTTCGTATTTTTGGGTCTGAGGGTTGAGGACTCTCTGGATAAAGACGTGCTCGGGCTTTTTTATCACTTCATAGCTTAGTTGTTCGTATTCTTTGAGAGAGTTGACTCCTAAGTCTTTTGCCTGCTTTTCAAACTCCGCTTTAAGTCTGCTGGCTTTAGCGTCAAAAGTGCCATCTGGATTACGCCTCCAGCCGCTTCCAAGATGTGCTTTTATGCGGGCGGTTAATTCTTCAGGTCTTAAAGCTTTTAACTCAGTGGTCAGTTCCTGCAAAATTGCAGTTTCCTCCAGAGATCTGGGTGGGACAGCTGGCTCTACGACGACCGGGTAGGGTTCTTCAATTTCTTCAATAAAAGAGACGATCCTGCACCGGCAGTGCGGGTGGGCTGGTGGCATCTTTGAAGGCATCTGCGAGCTTGGTAGGCTTTTTAGCTTTTCTAACGGGAGGCTTGTTAAAAAAGGCTTTACTTCAGGTAAAGATGCTGGGTCAGATTCTATAAGTTCCAAAGTCCGGACCGCATCCGCCGTTTCAAAAATTCTTCCGTCCATAGCACGGCAGTAAGGGCAGGTTAGCCTGTCCCCCACAGCATCCCATCTGTATTTTGTGATCCTTGCCTTTGCTATAGCCCTCAGCCTTGCGGAGTTGCGAAGGTGATTAACTGAGGTGTCTATGATCTGTCTTACTTTACCTTCCGTTCTTTGCTTGAGATACCCTCCAAACTCGTTTAGAAAATGCTTTATGCCCTCTTGCTCCTTGCCAATAGGGTTTCCTTCTTCTAAATAGTATTTGGAAAGCCACTTCACCACGTCCAGACGAAGCTTTTTATCCCCCTGAAAGAACTTACCGAGATAGAAGTCGCTTAAGGAAAGGGCATAGTTGATAGAGCGCTCGTCTGCCATATTGAACTCTGTCCGTATCGGCATCCCAGCGGTGGCTTCCTTTTGTGTTTTTTCGTAGATCCTTTTGAACTCAGAGTAAAGCATTTCCTTGTGTTCTGGTGATAGGCGCACTTTCTGTTCTAATTCTTGCATGATAAACCGTGTAAAATCGTTAAAGCTCATGAAGTAAGGTGCAAAGCGGAAGGCTTGGGCGAGGACGGACTCTACTTTCTGCAAAAAGTCAGGAAGGATCTTCTTCAGTAGTTCGTTTATAAACTCGTTCCCTTCCGCATCCCAGTCGTATTCCGCCATGCTTACTCCTCGGGACCGTAACCGAGTTCCTTCTTGGCTGTTTCAATATCAATGATGCCGGCTTGAAGGAGTTGGACTATCCTTTGGGTTTCTTTAAGCCTTGCCTCAGCCTTCTTCTGCGGTTCAAAATCGGGAAGCGGGTTGAAGATGATATTCACATCGTCTATGTCAAAGCCTTTAAGCATGAGATGTAGGCGGTAGACAAACTCTAAGAAACGTCTGACAAGTCTTTGTATGTTTTCAAGTTGTGCGGAAAAAACATGCAGAGCTACCGTTGCCCAAGTTTCAGTGTAGCCATCTGAAAAGCCAAGAACTGCGGGTTGAGATTTTGCTCCTTCTATTAACCATTTCTCCGCAAGGTCTATGATTTCCCTTATGCCTCCCGCATTAGGTGATATTTCCTTGAATTCTGCCTCTGTCCCATCAAAGTGAAGGAATATGCCTTTGCTCATATTCTCACTTACCTGCTGTGCGATGTTCTCAAGCCACTTTAAAGCCCTCTCTTGGTATTCCGTTTCTGTCTCGTTGGGTGCTTTTGTAAGCGGTGGAAATTTAACATCTAAAAATCCGATTAGACCGATTTTCTGTGCTAACCCTTTCAGCTCCGTGATCATGTTTTCCACCACTTCTACGATGGAGAGGGAGGCAAGAAATGGAGGGATGGCATAGGGCGAATCTTCAAGGGTCAGCAGAGGCAAATACTTGTAAGTCATTGGATTGAGTTTTATAGGTTCTGCGTTGCCGACCCATTGGTAGGCTTCGTATTCGTCCGTCTCTTCGTTGTAGGTGAAATACACAGTAGCTGACGGGACAAACACGACCTTTTTTACACCCTGCAATTTTTCATCAACCACCACTTCAGCTGATATAGCTCCAGAGATGTTTATCTGTGCGATCAACTGATTGACTAAATGGTCTGTGTTGAGAAGGAAAGCAAGCTCTTCGAGTTCCTCCCTTGCTTTCTCTGCGTCTTTCCCTTCAATTTGAACAGTGTGCCCTGTGTTTGCTAAGGTGATTGTTAGGTTATGCACTTGCGAAAGGATAGGATTTACAACAACCGCTTTGGCTATGACGTTTAGCCATTCCCTCGGATACTTAGGATTGACGAACTTATACCGGACGTCTAAGGTCTTGGGAGTTAAAATCTTCTCGGCTTGGAGTGAGACTCTCGTTTTTGGGAGGTCTGCTAAGTTTATCTTCTCGGAGCCAAACAGGCGTTTAAAATAGCGCACTAAGTCCATAGCTCAACTCCCTTCTTTGTTTGGTAAAAAGCACAGGTAAAAACTCCTTTGTTTCCTCTTGGCTTGAAGCATGCAAAGCTAATGCCAAACTCCAAAACCTGTCTGCGTGGCTGTCTTGAGTTTCTCCCTCGTAGCGTATATTCCCGGCTGGAGTTAAAGTCTTCTTCACAGAGTGCAAATCTTCAATCAAGTCTCTGTCGGGCGGTATGCTGATAATTTTGTCTTCAAAGACTGCTTTTACTCTACTTGCAAGCTCTTCTTTTGCTTTGGCTGTGAAATACACCCGCAGGACTTTAAGCTCTCCCCATTTCTTAGCCAGCTCCTCCGCCAACTGCATGCCTATTCCTGTTTCGTCTATTGCAACTTTGCGGGCGTATGCGGTTAAGTGGTCAATGATCTTGAACTGCTCAGAGAAAGGAAGCTTCCTTAGGATTTCTTGTTTGCGTAGATAATACCTACCTGCCACCTTTTCCAATATGCTTATCACCGTCAAGTCATGCCTTCTTCCAATGTCAATGCCAAGATAGACATCTCCAGTCAGTTCTCTTATGTCTGCTTCTATGCCCTCCACAGTGCAGGCATGGATTAATTCATAGGGAAGCAGGACAGATTCTTCGTCCATGAATTCACACATATACTCTTGAAGCCAGATGTCTTGGTTTGGCACGCCCTTTCTTAACTCCTCCACATCCACATCAAGCCCGAGTTCCACTGCGTCAAAGATTGTTAGCTTTTGCCGAAACCAAAGTTCGTTTCCTTCTGACATTTGCCAGAGATGTCCGAATATGTCGTTTTTCGCCTTAGGAGTTGAAATCACAACAAGCTTAAAGTCCCTGTTCCTTGTGATGCTTGGGAATATAGCTTGATAGACTTTGTAGCCGTCCTTGAAAAATGCCGCTTCTTCTAAAATCACATCACCAGTCAAACCACGCACGCCGTCTGGGTTTGCGGGAAGTCCGATAATCCGGGAACGGTTTGGAAACCTAACCTCAAGAACATTTGCCTGCGTATCCTCAAAAAACTCCACATCACCAGTTAGCTTGCCAATTTGTCTTAGAAACTCCACATGCCTTTTGACCTTTTCCATGAGTTCTTTTGACTGTCTTTCGGTGGGTGAGATGATGGCTACCAGGTGGTTTTTTCTCTCAATAGCCCGCAAGACTGCAAAAAGGGAGACCACGAAGGATTTTCCTGTTTGCCTTGACCACATTAGAATGGAATACTTTTTCTCAAGCATCTTTTGGAGGGCGTGGCGTTGGTAAGGGAGGAGGAGTTTTTCAAACTCCATAAATTTCCTCCTTCACAAGCCTTAGGAACTCTGGGTCTATGTTCCTCTTCTTGCCTTCCTCTTCTATCTTTTCCACTGCTTTCTGCAATTTTGCAGAGATGTATTCTTCCAAGCTCTTTGTCATCTGCGTTAGTTCTTTGACTGCTTTGATTAGTTCTCCGGGCTCTTCAAACTCCATGAAGTCTATGTCCTTTACAAACTCCAGCACATGCTGTGTAAGGATGGAAACAAGGGCGGAAAGCATAAAGCTTGTTGGCTTGTTTTGTGTTTGTTCAACAAGGATTTTTATCTTGTCCCACCATTCGTTGTATTGTTTAGCGAGTTCTTTATAGTCCCGGTAGGCACGATGGATGCTTGAGCGTGAGATGTCGTAGCCTTCAGATCTGAGCAGGCTTGCTATTGCCCGGAAGTCTTTCTTCTCTTCCTCGTAGAGATATACGATCCGCTGTATGAGGTCGTAAAGTTCTGCCTTTTTACGTTTTGCCATTGTTCAGCCCTCGGGAGGAAGGACGGTATCATCTACGATCTCGCCATCAAGCAAATCAATTCCTTTTGGAGTGATCTTGTAAAGCGTTCTGTAGCGTCTTTTGTCGTATGGAATAGCTACCTTCTTAGCCTCCACGTATCCTTTATCCACAAGGTATGCGAGTGCTTGTCTTATCTCCGTGTCCCTGTGGTATTGGTAGAAAACCGCAATGATCTCAAGTTCTTCAATCTCCCGAGGGTAAATTCTTTTCAGGAAATCTAAAATCAAGCCTCTCAAACTCTTAGTCATTTTTGAACCTCCCAAAGTTTGTCCAAGACCTTCGAAAGCTTGCCCTCAAGCTTCTGTATCTCTGCCCTCCATCCACTCACATCCTGATAGTATTCCTCTTTTGATACACCGCATTTCTGCAGTTCTTCAAGCTTAGAGACAAGCCTGTTCAACTCATGCCTCCAACCGCTGACATCCCGGTAATACTCCTCCTTGCTTACCATCTCTTTGTGATAGTCCTCAAGTTTTTCTTCAAGCCTCTTCATCTCACTTGACAAACTCTCCATCCTCTTCTCAAACTTGAGAAGCAAATACAACAAAAAAGCAATGCTTGCAACCCAGCCGCCTTGAAAAATCAGCGAAAGAATTCCTACTTCCATTTGTTTAAACATTGCAATAAGCGTGAGAGTATTTCAAGCAAAGATTTCAAAAAGGGTCAGTGGCTGTGGTGAGGAGTGTTCCCGCCCTCGTCTATAATGGAACCCGTGGCGTGAATGTTGCCGATAACATTTACATTGCCCTCAATAATAACCGTTTGTGCCTTCACCCGGAGGATATGTGTTTTCCTGTCGTATTCAATCTCTGTTCCGTCTTCAAACCGCACAAAAAACTTATCTTTGTTGGCGACCGGCGGAGCGTCCTTGTTGTTGTAGATAGCCCCTAACACATAACCGTCCGAGTGTTCTCCTTCCTCATCAAAGGCAACAATCACGTATTCTCCTATGTCGGGCAGCCAATAGGCTTTGTCCTTCTGGGTTTTGGGTTGCACAACTGGAAGCCAATTGGAGACCAAGCCATCAAGGTCTGGCATTTGCACTCTCACCCTTGCTGTTTTTTCATCAACTGCTACCACTATGCCACGACGGATCATTTTCTCTTACCTCCTCCGGGCTTTTTCAAAAATTCTATTCGTGTAGTGTAGCCGTCCCTTTTGATCTCGTGTTCAACCTGAGAGACATAATAAACCCCATCAAACTTATCAAAGCCCTTAAGTTCGATGTTTCCGCTTGCGTAAATGGAGGGGATGCCAACGCAGGTAAGTCTTCCTTTGAGTTCTCTCATTTCGTTTAGTGTTTTTTGGGCGTTGCTTATTCTCTCAGCTTGTGCTTTGTTCTCTACCCTGACTCTTTGGACTTGCTTATCTTGGCTTGCTTTCACCTCGGTTTTCTTTTTGTCTGCTGTTGCTTCTTTCTTCTTTGGGTCAAGATAGACCACATCCACAGCCCCGGCGTTCAGACTTGAGACCTCTATCTCAAGGTCTATCACCCACTCGGGCGTTAGCACAAACATAACCTTGCGATTGAGGATGCTTTCTATTCCTTGAATGGCTATTTTCCCGTCTGCAACTTTGCAGGTGTATCCGTAGCGTTTGCAGAGTTGGGACAGGAATTCCAGATCCCTCTGCTTGTATTGGTCTATCCGTTGAAATGTGATGTCTGAACCTTCAAAGTAAAGCTTGTATCCGTTTCTCTTGGCTATGTCCTCTGCAATCTTCTTTAGGCTTGTGTTTTCAAAGGCGGTGGTCTTAGGCGTTCGGAAGCTTGCTTTGACATCTTTAGCTAAAGCCTTAATGGTAAAGGTTGCACCGTCTTGGGAATATCTGAAAGTATAGCTGTCTATGAAAAATACTCCCGCATCCCGCACCGCTTCTTCGTAGCCAAAGCGAACCTTTAGGCTTGAGCCTCTTGCAGGAGGGTTCTTCCTGAAAAAGCCTGTGCTGTCTTCAACCTCTATTTCCACATCATCGCTTTCGTCTTTGTCTAAGCCGTCGTTGTCTATATAGCGAAAGCTTAGAAGGTATGGCGTGATGTATGCTGAAACATCTTTATTGCTTATTTCAACGTAAAGAAAAGGTTTGTAAAGTTCTACTCGGTCTGCCATGGCGCTTTGATAACCTCTGGCTCGTCTTCAACACTGATGATCGGAATCTGCAATTTTGCACCGGGTGGTGGGTAGGGTAAGCCAAGATGCTGAGGGTTAGCACGGAGGATGTGTTCATAAAGATAAGGGTCTCCGTAGAACTGCCAAGCGAGCGTATCCCAGCGGTCTCCTTGTTTGGCTATGTAAATAAGGTATTCCATGCTTTACCTCGTGATGATGGGTTTATATTGTGAGGACTGCACTTGCTGTTGGGAGTTCTTCTTAGCTGGTGCTTTTTTCTTTGTTGTTTTGGTTTCCCTTGTCTGGAGTTTCTTTTCACGGTATTCTGTAAGCTTTACGTTGCAATAGATTGCGACGGGTTTGCCCCACATATCTACCTGCTTGACTTCTGCTGTGATGCTTTCTATAACGAAATCTCCGTAAACCTGTTCGGCGATGATCAGTTTTTTGGGTAAGCCCTCTTTAGCAATGTCTTTCAGTTTCTGGTATTCCTCGAGTGGGTCGCAAAAATCTCTGTGGAAGCCCACATTGATTTCAAGGCTTAAGAGTTCATCCCCGAGGAACTGCAAGCTTGAAGGGGCAAAGATGGTTCTATGCTTGGCTACTGCGTAGTCGTTTGTTTCTCTATGCTCAAGGTATGAATAGACTTTGAAGACGATTTCTCCGAGGGAGGCATAGTTCATATATATCAATATTCGATATATAAGCACTGGTTCAAGCAAAGATTGCAAACTATTGGATCAGGCTAAGGATGATTTTTTTAGCAAGCTCTCTCGCAAGGTCAAAGGTTAAGCTCAACCCGAGCTCCCTTGCCTTCTCTTTAACCTTGTTCCAAACGGATGGGTTGCGAACGCTATTTAAAAACTCGTGCCCCTGCCAAGTCAAGCTGATGGCGTAGTAGATAGGAGGACTGCCCAGAGATTTAATGCAGTCTGCCTCTATCAATCCTGCTTGGGAGAGGAGCTTTATGTGGTAGGAAACTTTCCCCCCGTCATGGAAAGGTTGGAATGTATGGGGCATTAACCGCCCTTCTTGTTCCGGGAGCTCTTCAAGCTTAAGAAGGATCTCCCGCACAAGCTCCCAGTCAAGCTTCATGCAATAAAACTATGCTACCCGTGAAAAAAAAGACAAGCAAAGATTTCAAAATTATTTTTTTTCAAATGTTATTACCCATAGCGGGAAATCTTTAGTGCCGGGTATTATTTTAATTTTACAAAAAGTGGTTTCTAATTTCTTTTCTTCTACCTCAAAACCTTTAAGGCGTGGTGCATTTTCAATCGTGTCTCCTAACGTGCGCCAGAATTTCTTTGAATCTTCCTCATTATCATTTGGATTGCATAATATTGAAAAAGGTGCTAATATAAACGAGGTAATCCTTTTCACTTCTTCATCTGAAGGATTTGGGATAAACATCACGGACACCTTTTCCACTTCTGGGTTACCAATGATCTCTATTGAAGAAAATTTTGCATCATAAAGCTTTCTTGGTCTACCATCTAACAATGGGACATCTTGTATTGTATAGTAAACATTAAGGTCAGCAAGCATTTTTTGGAGTTTTTTCTCAAAATCTTCGAGTTTGCCAAAAGTTTTCGGTGTTTCTTTCTGGATATCTTCTTGAATATTTTTAGCTTCTTCTTTATAGGTTAAAACCCCACCTCCTATCCAGCAAAGTATTAATCCTATTATCCTAAGCTTCCATTTATTTTTTTGCACCCATTGATAAGATTCAACTTGCCGTTCATCCTGCTTATCCCTAGGCTCTTTCATAAAAGTAATGACAAATAGCATAACTCCGATAAAACCAAGTAATACCCAAAACATGTCGTCCCTCCTAAACTTCGATCTCTCTTACTATTTTAACCGCTACCCCCACAATCCGCAAGTCTTCAGTTTTAAACTGCTCTGGCGGGATGGGTGGGTATTTGGGATTATCCGAAACCAGCATCATAACAGCGTCTATTCTCACAAGCCTTCTAACTAATAGTTCTCCGTTCCTATCCCGCACTATTACTATCTTTCCGCTTGGAATATCAGATCCGTCGCCCATGTAAAGCTTAAACACTACCAGATCACCATTCCGTAAGGATGGCTCCATACTGTCGCCTTTCACTTGCACTGCAAGCTGTCCGCCTTTTAGGATTGTTTCCTTGCTTACAAGCCCCCAGCCAGCAACTTCCATGTAGCCAACCCACGAGCGCCGCACCAAGGGAATTTGAGTAAACGATTCAAGGGTTTCTTCTGTTTTCTCCTTCAATTCTTTCACTAATACCTTCCTCTCCCACATCTCCCCCTTGCCTTCCTTAAGCCATTCATAAGAGACGCCAAAAACTTGTGAAATGAGTTTTAAGGCTGTATCAGGAATTTGGACTGTGCTCGCTTCCCAGTATTGTATGGTTCTCAAAGATTTCCCTATTCTTTTCCCAAACTCCTCCTGTGATAACCCTAAGGTTTTTCTTAGATATTTAAGCCTTTCGTGGATATTGCCAGTCTCTCCACTTGTGCAATGTTGCATACCTATCCCACCATACCCCTTGACTTTTGTGCAAAATTGCGTATAATATCTTGCATGGGTTCTAACCTCAAAGATATTGTAAAAGAAGGGTGTAAGAGAAAAGGAGTAAGTCTTAGTAAACTTGCTCTTATCCTTGGAGTTAATCATGTATATCTTTTCGGAGTGCTTAGCGGTAAGAAAATCTCTCGCCCTTTGATTAAGAGGATCGCAGAGACCCTTCATCTTACTAACCTCCCTTCTCAGTATGAGATTTTTTTAGCATCAAGGCGTGTAGAAAGCAAGGGCGACAAACCTACACAGCAAAAAACCAAATCCTATAAAGGAGGTGTAAAGCCATGAGGCACTCTTTTAACTGGGTTTTTAGGGAGTTTATCTCCCGGAAGTCACCCTATGCGCTGGCTTCCCGTTTGGGGAGGTCTGAAAAGTTGATTTACGCATGGGCTCAAGAGGAGTCCTCTCCGTTTTACCGAAGGGACCCGCTGTCGTATGCATTGAGCGTGCTCAGGGTAATTAATGACCATTGCCCTGACTTAGCGTTTAAAGCGCTATCAGAGATTGCCCGTGAACTGGGATATCGGTTAGAGCCCCACCCATCACAACACGAGAAGGAGGTCCCATTTAAAGAAATCCTCAAGGAACTTAACGACGCCCAAGAAGCCTTAGTGGATGACCAAAACAGCATAGAAGAAGACCTGAAGGAAATTGATGAGGCGCTACACGTATTGCTACGCAAAAAAGCCGAGCTTTTGAAAAAAGCCGAGAGGGAAGGAAGAAGACCCTCTCGGGGGAGGTAGAGCAAATGACACACGCAATGAATAATAATATCACCTTCTCACTAAAGCTTGCAAGTGGTGTAGTTTTTACGGTGCTGGATTTGAGGTTTTACAACTGGCGGTGGCTGAGACCTCTTGAACTGATAGAAGTAGAAACAAGCAGAGGGCGTCTGGTCTTTGAGGTTTATAAGTGGGAGAAGGGAGAGGACAAGCTTGTTGCTGTTGTAGTTCCAATAAAACAGGAGGTGGGGGTATGAGGCTACCAGAAAGAGACTCAGACTGGCAATTGATTATTTCGTCATTAATGCTTCTCTGTTCAATCTTTCTCGTCATACTTGCCGAAGCCAAAAACAGGCAGGCGGGGGCAATGCTTAAGGAAGTAAGCAAAACCGTTAAGGAGGTGTGTCATGAGTGAATGGAAGAAGAAGTATAAGCAGGAAGAACCGCAGCCACAGCAACAACCACAACAGCCACAAAAGGGAAATGGGAAGTGGGTAGAGGTAGTGAATTTATACCACCAAAGCGGGGAAAGCACATATAAAAAGCTCAGTGTGTCTGTCTCCAGTGATCTCAAGGTGGTAATCTCACTTACGGAGGGGAAAGCGAAAGAAGCTTCTACAAAAATCAATTTTCAGTTAAGCGAGCAGGAATTGATTTTCCTTGCGGAAAAACTGAGGCATCTGTTCTACAAGCTTGGAAAATGAAATGCTCCCTCGGTTTCCCTCCCCTCACCACACCTCCCTCCTCCCCCCTCCTTGCGGGGTCCCAAGCCCCGCCTTTTTATGTCCTCCCTATCGGTCGCCAAGTTTTGGGAAGGTGCAACGCCTTCCCGCTTTTTGCCAAAACAAAAAACCAAAAGGAGGTGTAAAGCATGAAAAGCAAAGGCGTTTTTGAGGTTCCAGTCGCAAAGATTGAAGTCATTCAGGGCTTACTGCCACGCATCTATACTCACACAATTGAGGACAAGGTTCAAGAATACCAAGAGGCAATGGCAGAGGGGCAAGAGTTCCCAGCCATCACGGTATGGGACAAGGGCGGGAACTACTGGCTCATTGATGGAATGCACAGGCTTTTGGCAAGCAAGAGACTTGGAAAGGAGGCCGTCAAGGCGGAAGTGGTAGAACTGGAAAATGAATTAGAAGCAAGGCTTTTAGCTATTGAGAAAAATATGCTACATGGTATCCCTCTTGACAGGGAGGAGAAAAGGGAACTGGCAAGGCTACTGTATGCGGACGGAGTGGAAATAGAGAAGTTAAGGAGGCTGTTTAGGGTTAGTGAAAGAACCATATATAACTGGGTGGAAGGTGTAAAGAGAAGGGCAAAGGATGAGGAACTGAAAAGGCAAGCGTTGGAATTAAGAAGACAAGGATTAACACAGGAAGAGGTGGCGGAAAGATTAGGAGTTTCTCAACAGGCAATTTCTAAGTGGGAAGGAGAGACTTTACCACAACCTGCAAAAATTGCAGATTGTAGTATTGCAAATAATTCTCAATTACCCCTCCTCACCCCCGACGGCACCCCCACCCCCGAGGGCTTTAAAGCATTGTCGGAGTTTATAGAGGAGAACGAGGAAGAGTTAAAGCAGAAGCCCTTTAACGATGTAGTTAAAGACCAAGTCCTGCGGGATGTTCTCAAATTCCTCCATGAGGTAATCAAAAGGGATTTAAAGAGGTTCATAGACGCCCCTACATATGAAAAAGTGAAAAACTACCTCATCACCATCTATCCATACAGAGAACTCTCCCTCCGGGCACGGAAGGTATTCTTTGACAAGGCTTTGCCCCTTTGGGAGAAACTGAAAAAGGAGCACGAGGAAGAGCAAAAGCTGGAAAGGGAAGTCTTGGAAGAAGCTAAGAAAATCCTTTCTAACCCAGAGTATGTATTCCATACGTGGAGAAGCGTCCGGGAAGACTTGGCAAGGCTTGGAGACATGAACCACACATTCGTATATACCAAAAAAGAGGAGATTGAGGATATCCTACACAGGCACGCAGACGAACTCATGGAAATTTACAAAAAGGTTCCTGAGGCAACCTACACCGCACTCTTTGATGAGGAACTCCAAGAAATAAAGGAAAAAGCAAAAGATGTAAATAAATGGGAGAGAAAAACCAACATAAGGGAAGAGGTAGAAAGGTTGTTGAAAGGAAAAGGGTTTAGACCGGTGAATGCAGTGGTGGAAGAGTTTGTAGAAAAGGTAGAGGAACTACTCAAGGAAGAAGAGACTGAAGCCACCAAGATAACTTGGGAAAAACTGGAAAGGATAGCGGAGGAGATAGAGAAGGAAACAACAGAAGAACAGTGGGAGACGATCCTTCAGGAGGTCGGACTGAAGAAACAAGGGCAAGGGCAAAAGAAAGAAAAAGACAAGGAAAAGGATAAAGGAAAGGAATTGCCCCCGGACGTAGAGGACTGGTATAGGGAGAGGTTGGAGGTTCTGATGTTGGATATGGGCATCAAGCTTGGATGGGTGCGGGCATTCCAAATAGTGGATGAAGTGTATGAAAAGGTTAAAGAACTCTCTAAAAAGGCTGTCCGAGGCTGGTAATCAGGGGGGAAGGCAGGGATGGATAAGAAAAAAATGGTTCTACATCTTTATGCCCTTGGCACATCCATAAGTCGGATTGCCAAAGAGTTAGATATATCCAAAAGCACCGTCCACAGGTGGATACAGGAAATACTCGCAAAGCCCAAAACAAGAGAGGAAAGGATAGATAGCTTGCTTCAAGATGAGATATGGGACAGGATAATCCATACCTTAATGCTCACCGCAGAGGAAAAAGGTAGGACAAGGACGCTTTCAATTTCAAAAGTCTTCAGACTCTATGAACAAGAGCTGACAATTAAAGGGATAGAAAAAGAGCGGACTTTTCGTAGGTATCTGGAAAGGGTGATAAAAGAAAGGTTCGGAAGCTGGGAGGGTCTGGAGATGAGGAGAAGGGATAAAAGTGAATTGGCGGAATACAGAAAGCCTAAAGGCAAACAAAGAAGAGAAAAAGGCGAGTGGGAAATAGACGCTACGGGCTACCCGTTTAGAGGAGAGAGGTATTTTGTCCTCGCCGTGCGGGAGAGGTGGTCTGGGTGCTTCCTCTCCTGCATGGTTGCAAAAGTCAAAGAAGACACTCAAGCCCAGCACTATAACAAAGCGTTTAACTCTCTTGATGTAGCCCGTTTCCTTATATCCTTATTTAAAGAATACGGACTGCCCGAACGCATCATAACTGATAACGAGGCAGTTCTAAAGGCGGAGATTATCACACGAGGGCTTGAATATCTCAACATCCCAATCACACGCACAAAGCCACATGCACCAAATCAAAAGCTTATTGAGAGAGGCTTTAGAGACTTAAAGGACCACCTAAGATATTACACAAACACCCATCCGACATTTGAAGACGCCCTCAGGGCGGCAGTAGAAATGTATAACAAATCGGAGCATAAGTTTGAACACTTTACCAGTCCTGTCATCCCTGAGGTTTTACATTCGCAGGTTGAATACAGACAGGCGGAGGAGGATGAACTAAGGAAGGCATTCAGAGAAAGGTTTGAGAGGGTTGTCCGTAATCACACAATCACAATAGACAATTTGAAGTATGAGTTCATATACGACTTTGAGGATAGGGCGGGAGAGATCGGCAGGAATAGGAAAGCACCTACTGTAGTGTGCTACAGAGACATAGAGAACGCCACCATCTTAGAAGTCTGGGACGAAAAAGAAACACGCCCATTTGGAATAGCCCGCCTAATCTCTCAAGATGCCCCAAGCCTTGACCCAACAGAAATCAAGGAGCTGAGGAACAAGGAGAAAAGGATAGCACGGAGAAAGAAAAAGCTAAAAGAAGAACTCATTGAAATAGAACAACAAGAACTACAACAACAATCCACAACAACCTTTTTAGAGCTTTTAAGTGCCGAACCAAGCACACAACCCACTCCCCAACCTCAGGAAGAGGAGTGGGATCCAGTAAAACTCTTTTTAGGAGGTGAGCAATGACGCACGCAGAACAAACCATAACAGCAGTTGTGCAAGTCCTGAGAAAGCTCCGCACGGAGCAAGCCATGCCCCTACACGGCATAGTATGGGGTAAATGGGGGACAGGCAAAACAGTCTCCGCACAGAAGATTGCAAAGAAAGAACAAGACGTATTCTACGTGAAAGCCCCTGACGGGGAGATAACAAGGGGGCGGTTGTATAGGCTGATTGGCTTCAGCTTAGGATGCGGTGCAAGGTCTACCTACGAAAGCACCTTAGACCTCATCAAACACCACCTGCTATACTACAATCTTAGACCGATCTTAATCTTTGATGAGGCACAGAGGTTTTTAAGGAAAACGCACATCCTTAACGAGTTAAAAGACTTGTCGGAGGATGAGGAACTCAGCTTTTCTTACCTCTTCCTCGGAGATCAAACCACTCCCAAACTACTTGCATCACATGACCATAGCTTGTTCAAAAGGTTTGCTATAAAGAAAGAATTACAGCCACTAACACAAGAAACAATCGCCTTCCTCATCAAAGAATACCGCATCCAAGCAGACTCAGTGCAGATATTCAATTTTGCGAAAGAGAGAGGTTGGACTACTCTGGACACCGCAATAGTCTTGCAAGCCCTAAAGAACCAAAAGGTAGAACCATCCACGGAGGCACTGGACAAGATAGCAAAGGCATTAGGGAGGTGAAGAGCCGTGACGGACGGACAAATCTGGACAATCATGCTGAAATTGAGAGTTTTCATGCCTTGGCAAATTCTCAAAGAACTAAACCCACCAAAATATCTGAAACAGTATGCAAAGGAGAAAATCAGGAGTTTAATTGCATCGCAGGTGAAGGCGGGGATCCTCCAAGTCTTAAACGAGAACCCGCCCGTTTTTGGCTTCCCCGGAGAGTCTGTAGAAAAGGCGACGAGAAGATGCAAGATTTGTGGAAAGAAATTCATTCCAACCCAAGACAGCGATCAGCACTGCAGTAATGAATGCGAGAGAGAATACAGGAAAAGGTTCTTAGAGAAGATGCGGAGAGAAAAGGGAATGGAAGAACGGCGGAGGTATGAGAAGTGGGAGGAGGAACTCATATGGGAAACTCTTTCTAAACACGGATGCAAGTCTGCAATTTTGCAGGAACTCGCCAAAAGACTTAACCGCCACCCGCAAGCTATTAAAAGCAAGTTTAAGAAGATGAGACAAAGAACAAAATCAAGGAGGTAAAGATATGCTTGACTACGATAAAGACTTTTATGTAAAACAGGATTTGTCTACGCTTTTTATGGTAATGATGCACTTGGTAAGGAAAAAGGAGATAGAAAAGACTTTCCCAATCCGGAAGGCCATTGAAGAGAAACTGATAGCTGGCGTGACAGAAGAAGAAAGCAGAGAATTCACTAATCTCTTGTATCGCTTTTGTCATAAACATAGCCTATTAGCTAAAAAGGAAGAAGGAGGCACACCATGACGGAGAAACAAATCCTTAAAAAGACAGAAAAAGCTTTAGAGTTGCTTATGCAAAAAGATATAAGGGGAGCGTTAAAGGTGTTGCTGGAACTGAAAACAAGGCTGGAAATGGAGATGAAGGAAGAGGAGGAAGACAAAGAAGAAGGGAAGAAAGTTCAACACTTAATGGGTTGGTATTTGAGATTGTGGGATAACCGACCACCTGAGAGCTTCAGGTTCACAGATTACAAATACATAATTGGGAAGCATCTCAGGGAACTGGCGGAGATATACGAACGAAACGGAGAGGATATTGAGAGTTTGAAAAAAGACTATGAAATGTTTAAAAACTCCCGCAGAGACTGGAATGGCATCCTTCAGTTTAGACAGCAACTTCCAAATATCAAAAATGCAAAAGGCAAAGAGTGGAGTAGCTACGAGAACTTGAGAGGGAAAGACTACTACCTCAAAGGCTGGGACGAGGAAGAGAAACCTTTTAGTTCCGAAGATGACAACTTCTCTTGGTAGGAGGGAAGGGCTATGACGAAGGATTTATACATAAAGCTTATAAACAGACCAGAACCAATCAGAAATCTTCTCTGCAAAATTGCAGAGGAGGAGTTGGTGGAAGGGCGAACGGAGCTCGTGGATGTGAAGACTTTAGACTACGCAAAAAGAATATACAAACTCACGGTGATCAACGAGGAACTGGGCACGGTCTGGGCGACAATCCAACTCCTTCCGCAGGAAGTGTTCGGTAACGAAGGCTATTTATGGAAGCTTTTAGACCTTGAATGGGAGGGCGGAAGATGAGGAAGGTGTATAAAAGCATAGAAGAAGTTAGAACCGTATTCCCGGATGCCAAGATCCACGAATACGAAAGCTTTTTCATGATAGAGGACGAAAAAACGGTTAGCATCCTGCCCAAAGCCCTTAGTAAAGAAAGGATATACACCACATTGCTTTCAAACGGATTTCCTGAAAAGTATTTGAAGGTAATCTTCAATGGGCTGGAAGAAACAGAGGCTATTAAGAAGGTGAGAGAAATGAGGAAGAGGGGGGCTATCTTGGACGGTCCCCCGGGCGTGGGGAAAAGTATAGCAAGCACATGGAAGATTGCAAAGTTGCTCCAATCACGCCAAATTGCAAACCCTCTCTATCTCTCGTGCGTAGCCTTCCCAGACCTGAAAACGCTTTACAACTCATACAAAGAATACGACGCCTACCTGATAGATGACCTCATCGCTACTCTCCCACAGCACAGACTTGAACTAATCATTGAAATCCTCTACTTTGCAGAATTGCAAGAAAAATACATTTTTATCACTTCCAACAGTTTTACAGAAGTGGCTAAGTCCTTTCCTGAAGCAATACTAAGCAGATTAGTAAGCTACTGTGAGCGCCATAAGATAAAAGAAAACAAAGACCTCAGACTTCAATAGCCTCTTCTATAACGTTCGTTCGTAATTCTCTCAAGCACCCTTCTGATTTCCCTTTCAAGGTCGCTCGCTATGGACTGGGCGACCTTGCTCCCCTCCGTTCCATGCACTTGAATGGGACCTATATTGACTGTGATTGTGGTGGATCCTGCCAATGCCGGTCTTAGTCCTATGGGAGCAAACTGGGATACTCTGATGGCAATATCCTTCATGCGAGTAAAGAGAGGGTCAGGACTAAGACCTGATGCTATTGTCTCAATAAGCTTGATCCTGTGAATATCTCTCAACGGTCCCTCTTTGGCTGGGCTGAAAGGAAGAAGGTTTCTTATCTTCTGAACAATATTTTTCATAGCCTCAATGGGCTTCATAGCAAGAGATTCTATACCTTTCCACAGACTTTCCACAATCTTTTTGCCAGCGGTAAAGAGGTCTATACCAAACACATATTTAACAAGCTTGTTTAGTGCATTAAAGAGAGCGAAAAGCGGATTGATGTTTATAAGGACAACAAGGACTTTTTGCCAAGATGATTTAAGAAAGTCCCAAGCTTTAGCAAGCCATCTACTGACCGTATTCCAATGCCTCCAAAGAAGATAACCAGCACCGATTAGAACGCCTACAGCGAGGGCAATCCAGCCGATCGGAGAGGCGAGTAGGGCTATGCTAAATGCCCTCAACGCCATAATAAGCTTTCCGACAGCTGACACAGACATTAACCACTTAACAGGGGCAAACGCCAAGCCAAACAGTTTCATAAAAGAAGCAACAGCTAAGCTGACTGTGCCCATGATTGCAAGAAAGCTAACAAACCCACCAACCGTAAGCGTGAGAACTCTTGCTACTGCTTTGTTCTCTTGTATGAAATCTGCAAACTTTCCTAAAAGGTCGTTTAGAGGGTTTAGTATAGCTATCAAGGTAGGAGCAACAAGAGAACCAATTACGGACAGCAGGTTTATAAGCGTCCCTTCTACCGCCTCAAGCACGTTTGCATATGTGTTCATCAAACGATTTAACCTTTGTTGAAGGCTTGCTTGGTTATCAAGCTCTTTTGCCATCTTCTCAAGTCCTGAAAAGCCTCCCGCTTCAATCTGCTTCCTCAGTTGTTCGTATTGTTCCTGAAATTCCGCAATTTTCTTTGGGTCGTGGGTTGCTTCAATGCTTTTTCTGATTTCCTCAAGATACATAAGGGCTTCATCCTTCGTTGCAGCAAGTAAGGGGGCAATGGCACGCATACCTTCAAGATCAAAAAGCTCTCTTATTGCTTGCATTCTCTTTAACGGGTCCTGAATTGCAGAGAGTTCTTTTCTGACTGCCATCAGAAATTCCTCAAGCTTAAATGCACCTTTTTCGTCGTAGAAGTCTGCAAGCTTGATTTCAAACTCAAAGCCTTTTGCTTTAAGCTTCTTTATGCGTTCTTCCAGTTCAGGAATTCTCGCAAGGATGGAACGAATGCTTGTGCCCGCCGTCTCACCTGCTATACCGAACTGCTTCAGAGTTCCCAACCACGCAAACATAAACCTTGAAGCCCTGAGCCCTGTGAATCCAAGCTGATTAAGCTCCGATGCAAAATACTTCGTCGCATAACCAATCTGGGTTAGCGTTAAACCACTTGCGAATTTTAGCCTTTGAATTTGATCTGCAAATGCTTCAAAATCCTCTCCCGCCACTTTGAATGCGTTAGAGAAGCTTTGCACAATTTCTGCAACCTCCTTCGGACTTGCCTCCTCCCTGAAGAGCACCCAAAGGTAAGATGCAGCTTTTAATCCACCACCAACAATCTTGTCTATCTCCATACCTGCGGACTTTAGGGCAGTAACCACACGATAGAAGTCCGCTGTCGTTCCCGGAAGTTTTGTTCCGAGTTCTTCCACTTGCTTGTTTAATTCCTTGACTTTCTCAACAGGCAAGCCCTCTTTGGTCATGAGGGCTACTTCCATTTCCGCTTGTGCAAGTTCCAAGCTTTTATAGGCGTCTAAGGTTTTATAGAGAGTAGCCAAAGGTAAGGCTGTGGCTTGTGCGACTTTCAAAGTGAAATCTTCTAATTTTTCTGAAGCACTCCAGATTACCCTCGGGTCAAAGGCTTGCCTTAGGGTTTCTCCAAAACTCTTTAGCTTACTTTGCGTTTGATTTAGTTCATTGTTAAAGTTTGAAACTCCATCCCTGAGGGATGTAAGCTGGCGGGAGAAGTTGTCTATTAGTTGAATAACTACCGCAACAGAGAAGTCCATGCCTATTCATCTTCTAAAAGTGCAGCCTGCTGTTCGTAGTATCCAGAAAGCTTTTTAGCCCAAAACTTCAACTCCGTATAAGCCATATTAGCCAAGTCGGAATAGGAAAAACCGTGCTCAACCATAGCTAAGATTGTGTCTGAACCGACAAAGGGGCGTATATCTCCGTAAATTCTTTCATAAGGGTCATCACATCAGCAAGGGAGAGTTCTTCAAGGTCATCCTCTTTAATGGGTTTCCCGTCAATTTCCGTAAGCCTTACTATCAAAAGCTTAATAATATCGTTTTGCCCAGTTGAGTTTGATAAAGCCCAGAACAAATCTTTACCTTTGCCTTCTTTAATCTTTGCAATCCTTCCACTGGGAAGCGTGAGTTCTTTTAGGAATTCCTTAGCCATCTTTAACCTCCGATGTTAGTCTTGTAGGCTTGGAGAATATCTTGCCCTTCTACCTTGTAGATATTGTTCATCACATCCACTTCTACAACATCCCTGCTATCAACCTCAAGCTTGTAATACAGGACGGAGATGGTGGCTTCCGCTTCTGCGGCTTCTCTGGCTTTGAACTTTCCACTGTCAAACTCTTTGAAAAAGCCTCGCAACTCCGCCTTAACGGGAACCTCCCGGGCTACTCCTCTCTGGTCCCAGTCCTGTTTTGATGCCCTGACGATGATAGTTCTCAGAACGAATGGATTTGAGGCGAGGGCGATAAAATCACCGTAGATGCTGTTGAACTTGATCCTTGCTTCAAGCTTATCAAGTCCAGCAGGGAGTTCCATCTCTCCGTATAGCCCGAGTGCCTTTGCGTCTGCAAACTTGAACCTGACTTTTGGGAGGTCTACCTCTTCAGCCTTAGCTATAAAGTCCGTGCCGTCTATATACACCCTTGCGTTAAAAACTTTGCCGATTTCAATAGGCATGGCTTAACCTCCTGTTAGTTTTTTGAGAAGTTCAATGTTTATCACCTGTTCAAAGGTTATGCGTTCCGCTGGAGTTGGGGGCATTATCTCGTATGTAAAGGTAAGATGTCCGTTTGCGAGGTTGACCTCAGGGTTTTTGTCTTTTAGGAAGTAGCATTTACCGTCTACGAGGGCACCTCTTCCGATAAGGGTTCGGATAAAAGCGTTTACCATGCTTAAAACTCCGTCTATAGCAACGGTTATGGGCTTGTCTAAAAACTGCAAAGTTGCATACTCTATGCTTTCTGCAATGATGTCTGCGGTTCTGCGAACAGAGATAAAGTTCTTTGGGTCTGATTTGGATGGCCACGCAGCGGAGCGGTTGCCCCAAACTCTATAGCCTGTTCCAAAACTGTTAAAGACTGTAACTATGCCGTTTTCGTTTAGAAGGTTAGCCTCGGTGTTTGGGTCGTTGATGGCACAGGTGATGGGGCGTTCTACTCCGATGATGCCAAGTATCTCGTGGTTGGATGGAGAATACCAGTATCCCTCTTCGTGATCCACCTTAGCTATAACTCCCGCAAGCCTTTGGCTGAAAGGCTCAAGGCGTTCAGAGTTCGTGGCAGGGTCGTAGACTTTGAGGTGAGGATAACAAATAACCGCCCTGTAAGCGGAAGTGTTCAGTTGACCACCCGCCCCTCTTGCGTTGATAACCTGCTGAGGAGTCAAACCAGCCGGGGCATCAATCAAAGCCAATGCTCTGTGGGTCTCACAAAGGGCTACCATTTCGGTCATAACACCCGGAGACTCGCAATAAACCGGGCAAAGGATTAGCTTTGCAGTGAAGCCAAAGCGACTATATAGCTCGTCAATTATCTTTAGCCCTGTTCTTTTTCCTGTTGTAGCATCATATGTGCCGATGATGTCGGCGGGAGTGACGGTTGAGGGGTCGGGTTGATTATCCGAGTTTTTGTGCCTTCTTGGGTCAAAGACATTAACCACGATAACAGTTGAACCTCCGTGATCAAAGATAGCATCTAAAGCATATGGGATTGTGTAGCCCGGAGTGGCATCGCCAAAGTAGGTTATGCCGTCCTCCCTTCTCAGGACAAGGATGGGATTATTCACCGTTTGTGCATACCAGTCGCTTTCAGAAATACCAGCGGGTCTTGTTAGATGCACTGGTGCAGTCCCAACCAGAAAGATGACCGCAGATTTTACCTCTCTGACTGGAACGGGTCCCTTTACTATCTCTATTGTTTCCACACCGTGAAGGTAATTAGCTGGCATCGCTTACCTCCTTCTTAGGTTTTTGTTTAACTGGCAAAGGTTCAATATAGCCAAGACCCTCATAAGTCTTGACTACTTCAGCCTCAGGAAGTTCAACTTCCTGACCCGGGAAGAGAAGATACTCTTTTTCAATAACAACAATGGTAGGATAAGTTAGCTTAACCTTATACCTCATTTGGACACCTCCGATACAAGTTCTTCACCCTCGTATACGGTTATACAGGTAGTAAGCGGTTCTTCTTCCTGCGGGGCAACAAACCTGCCGTTGCCTTTGAAACTTAGAAGGAATGCAAACTCTCCGCTCTCGTGGTAGTAAAGTTCAATCCCTTGAGGGACGAGATTGAACTGGGTCTTAAGGCTTAGGGTGCTTAAAATCTTTTCTAAAAGTTCATAAGCCCCTTGCCCTTTTTCTCTTAGACTTCTGTAGAAAAGAAACACAGACACCTCAAAGTCAACAGAAAAGGCAAAGCTTGAGACGGGTTCAAACCTTGCTTTCTCAATGATATACCAAACGCAGGGTGTAGTCTTGGGCTTTGTGAAAAGTTCCGTGGGCTTATCCACTTTAGAGAGAACGGTTAGCCCAAGCCCTTGCAAAGCATTTCCAATTTGTGCGTCAAGCTCAGTCAACATCCTACAACACCTCCTTCAAACTTCTTTCAAAGATCTTTTTGAAGTGGTTATCCTCCAGAAACTTCTTCACAACGGGTTGCATGTAAGGGCGTGGAGGGATGCCACGTCTGGTGCCTGTCTCGTGATAGACCGCATAAGGAACGGGCGTTCCGATTATAGCCTTCCAATCCTGAACCTTGTAGGTAAAGCTTTGTGCAAGGGTGGTTGTCCTGTGTAGTTTTTTCTCAGAAAAGCCTTTTTTGACCTTATAGGCAAGATAACGAGGGTTTAGTTCCTTCCAGTCAACGCCGTGAGACCTGCCTTCTGTTTTGTAAATAGTTGAAAGGTCCGTCTGAATCTTTTCAGATGCTCTCGTGAGGGCAAGCTCGCTGGCTTGCAAAATCTTCCGAGGGAACTCGTCAAAAAACCTCTTGAGTTCCTCTATCTCCATACTATTGCTCCTCCCTTCGGAGATAACTTGAGTAGACGTTCCGCTTCCGCTATGAGGTTCTTGACATTCATAGTCTGATAGTCTTCCGCCCGCCTCCAGTAAAGATTTACGCTTGACGCAAGCTCACTCGCCGCAAGCAAAATCAAAGCTTTTCTCACCTCCGGAGTGTTAGGCAAGTCTTCCACCCCAAGCAATCTTTTAGCCCTATTGACCGCAAGTTCAATGCAATTTTGCAAAATTTCATCGGGCATCTCGTTATCGTTCAGAAACTCTCTAACCTCGCCCGGAGTTATCATTGCTCAGCCTTCCCTTTCTTAGGCTTCTCCTCTACCTTCTCAGCATAGCCCGCTTCAATCAGAATCCTTGCCTTGTCATCGTCCACGTCCTGAACTCCAGCTTCAAAGCCAAACTCTTCACCGTTCACCCAAATCTTCACTTTTTCCCTAACAAGCACCTTCATTGCGACCCTCCTCAGTTGCTTTCAATCCGCACGATGGCTGGGTCATAAAGTCTCTTCACAGCGTAGAACGCCCTCCAGCCCACTGTCTTGACCCTTCCAAGTTTGTCCATGTTGGTGTATACGGTTTGCAGGGTGTTTCCGTCTATATCCACTACTCCGTAGGCATTATTTCCAAGCACGAGGGTTAGGTAGACGTCTTCGTTGGTAGAGTTCCTAAGAATAGGAATGGCGGTTGTGGAGACAAACTTTACTCCGAAGAACTCTCCAATGTAGCCGGTTGCGATGGGGTCTTTTCGGGTTATGGAAAGGGTTATGAGTTCGCTATCGGTAAAGAGGTCAAGCAACTTGTCTGGGTGCAAGATGCAGACATAGGAGCCGTCGGGGAATTTGGGAATATTTGCCCTCTCAAGCTGGATGACCGCTTTTCTGATCTCGGTTTTGGTAAGCTCCTTTGTGCCATCCAAAGCATCTCTTGATGCAGCACCTCCAGCGTAGATAACATTCGTGCCTGAAGTCAACTCACTCATCGCTATCCTGTCAAGAGTTTGCTGGGCGTTATAGGCAAGCAAGTCCACCGCCCTGTCCATTAGCGGGACAAAGCTTGTGATGTCGGTGAAGTCGTCAAGGTCAATGTAGTTTGCGTATTCCTCTACAGTGACGGAGACCTGCCTTGTAGCTAAGCTTGCTCCCGTAGCGGGAGTGGGCTGGAAGGTGATCGGAGTGGTGTTAACGGGCAGAGGTTCAAAGGCGGTAAAGACTGCAGTCCTTCCTGAATTGCGAGGAAGGCTAAACTGTTGCCCGTAGCGGTTTGCTACGAGGTTTTCCTTCACGTAGGCAAGAAGCTTGCGTTCGTAATACTGCGGAAACAGTTCTGGCAAATCGGTTCCAGTTATAGGCATAGCTTACACCTCCTTGGCTAATTTTTCAGCGAGCTTTTTAAGCTCCGCATAACTCATTTCTTCAATAGATTTCTCAAACTCAAGCTGGGCTCTTTGGCTGGATGGCTTATACAACTCTTTAGCCTTCTCGGCGTATTCATCAACCAGCTCCTTTAGCGTCTCCACATCCGCCTTCTCAATGAGCCTCAAGAGTGGGCTTTTTTCTCCGTCGGTAAGCTTGACAAGCCTTACCGCTTCCCGCCTCAGATGCTCAATATACTTTTGCCCTATCTCCGCAAGCTCCTTTAGGGCTAAGTTCTCCTTCTCAAGGGCTGAGACCTTTGTCTGCAAGGCCTCAATGGCTGAGAGGAGTTCCTCCTTCGTCATAGTCTCAAAGTGCTCAAGCATCTTTTGCACCTCCTTTACAATGTTTTTCATACAAAGTTTTGGCTCTTGCATAGATGCGATGATGCCCATGAAGAGATGCAAGACTCATCGCTGCTTTTAGACGATCGCAGGAAATCTCGCCTTCCCATGTGCGGTAAGGATAGCGTCTATTCTCTGGATCAAGGAAGTAGTCTTTTGGAGCTTTTTCTCTTAATTCGGGATCATCCCACCAGTTTGAAACACCAAGGGCTTCCTTTTGACATCCACAATCACGAGAGTTCAGCACCCTTGCGTTTTTGTCTGCACCTTCAAAAACAAAGCTTATCTCTTTGAACTCAAGGTCTTGAACGACATATTTGTCTTCAAGCTTTTCAGTCCTAACAATGAGCCCGGCAGATACACTTTTAACCGGGCTTGGAGACATTTGAAGAAGGGCGATAAGTCTTTCGTTGCCCTCTTTTGGAATGCGTAGCCGTGCATAGACTTTCCCATCCTCATACCAAGCCTTGATCACTGCTCCGACCATGTTTTCAACTTCCCACTTATGGTCCAACAGGACGGGTTTCCCTTCTAAGGTGTGGACTTTTGCCTCAAGGATCTCCTTAGGGAAACAAAGCTTGCCGTAGGAACGGTCAATGCATGTTGAAGACAAAGCTATCACGTCAAACTCTACGCAACAATCCTCCTCTGTAAAACCTGCAAGATTCAGCCTCTCGTCAAGCACAATCATTGCGTTATAAGATGTCATAAGAAAAAAGGAAGTTCAAGCAAAGATTGCACAAAGTTTATTTCTTATTCTTAGTGCGCCGTGAGAGGGGCACAATTTCAAATACTGTCTGATTGAGTTTCAAAAACTCTTGTAAGGCGTCCTCTGGGATCCGTAAAGCTTTCTTTTCTCCAACCTGAACCGCACGTAGATAGCCAAACTCAATATAACTATAGACTGTGCGTTTGGAAAGTCTCAAGATCTGTGCTACTTCATCAACAGTATAAAGCTTCATGTCATATCATTTAAAGATATAAAGGCAGATAAGCTGTGTGCTCAAGCAAAGATTTCACGAGGATTCTGACTTGAATAGGTTTAAATTTATACCCATGAATACTCTGGAAATTATAGGGCAGAAACTCAAACAAGCACGGGAAACGGTAGGCTACACGCCAGAAGATGTGGCACAAAAGCTTGGAATTACCAAGGATGAACTCTTTCTTTTTGAAAGTGGGAGAAAAAGCCCGCCACTTAGCCTTCTAAGCAAGCTTGCCAAGCTTTACGGAGTTTTTGTTAGCTACTTCTATGGGATAGATAAGCTTGAGGTAGAGGTCTTTAACCTTCTTCTTGATAAAGCTAAAGAACTTTCTCTTCCACCCGAAACTATGAGTCAAATTCAACGCTTTGTCTTCCTGTGTAAAGAGATAGTAAAGCTTAGACAAAAGCTTGGCATCCCAAAGCCTGAAATCCCTCGGAACTTAGAAGGATTCTTGGAGTATATGGGTAGTGTAATATTGGAGCGTCATGGTATTCCAGTATTCATTATGCCCTTAGACAGCAGGCTTCTCTCAGTAATGGTTTATGATGAAAGCGTTGGTGCGTTTATCTTGGTTAATTCAGATTACCCAGACATAGACCAGCTTGTTATCCACGAGTATAAACATATCCTTCAGGGGGAGAAAGTGCATTTAAACGTGCCCAGCAAAGACAGCTCGCTACAAAAGAGAGACATAGTATCCGTATCCAGCGTCCTCTTAGAATTGGTGTTTATTGCGTTAATGCGTGGACTGATAACCACCAGCTATACATCAGAAGTTCTTGAAATAAGCCCTATGGAAATCCAAGACATCCTTTATGAACTTGAAGATGAAGATGATGTAGAGTATTTACTTTTGATAAAGTCCACACAGGATGGAGATAACTCACGGCATTTGTTTTTGATAAAGTGCTTTTAATAAAGCCCGCACGGGGCTTACTTGTTATCGTGCGGGCAGTTGCGTTTGATAAAGTCTAACAATACAGGAAGTTGGTTATATGAGATGATTTGAAGGAAATTCCCCTCCCGATCCACCACCCTCACAGGACCCTTGCCCTCCCTTTCCACCCGCAAGGGGTGGGAGAGGGAGGCAAGAGCTTTCTCTATCTCTATAAGTTCACGAACGGTAAGCCTCTCCTTCTTCTTCATACCTTAACCTCCAATATCAATAATAAATGGTAGAGGCTTGAAATACCTCCTTATCGGCTCAAGATAGCTTACAACTAAAGCGTTGGGGGCGTTCATCCTTTCTATAGTCTCAAAATGCAATAGGTTCTGCCAAATGTAAGATTTCACTCTCTCTCCTCCGAAAAATTCCTCATCACATTCTTTCATTCTCCTTCTAAACCTCTCCAAAACTTCTTGTATTTCCTGTTCTTGTCCCTCCAGTCTCTCTATTGCCTTCTTACCCCAGTCCTCAGCCATGAGCCAGCACAATATACCACCATCCTCCAATATGATGTTCAGGTAAACTAATTTCACAACATCCCTGCGAAATCTGTAGTCTCCCCAAATCCTGCCTTTTCTCGGTCTTTTGATAGCCAGAAATTCTCCGTAGTCTAAATCCTTGTATATTATCTTGTCAAAAGTGAAAATTCCTATCTCCTCTTCTGCTTCCCATGTATCAGCATATGTTATACCACTTACTTTTACACTGTTTTTAATAACTTCATAAGCAACACTATACACTAACATAACTCCACACCTCCTTATATTTTGATAACGGGTAAATTATTTAGCTCCTCTTCTGCTCTGATCTTTGCTACTTCTAATAAAGCTTCTTCATCGTCATAGTATTCTCTCAAAGCCTCCATAATTTCTCCCACAACCCGATCGTAAGCTTCCTCGTAAGACTCAAGCACATTGTTATACCAATAAATTCTTCTCCTGTCGAACTCATCAAACCAGCTCGGAAAGTCGTCAGGGTATTTCTCGTGCAGTTTCTCCGCTATGAACATCCATTTTCCTTCCCCGCCCAGGTCTTCAATTTCCTCAGCGATCTCTTCACTACACTCAAGAACAACATAGGGGACAAGCCTGCCACCGGCATCAACAGTGCTCCAAAGATACCTCCTCATGGCTACACCTCCTTGGCTTTGGTTTTGCTGGGATTCCCTCCCAGCGGGGGTTTGCATTTGCTTCTCCCTTTCCATCTCTGCACCTCCTTATATTAGATGTTCAACTTTTTTAACGGTGCTCGTAGACCAACCTAACTCTTTTGCCTTTTCCTTCGCCTTCACCCACGAAGCGAACTCCTTCATGCCGCTTTTTGAGAGAGGGAACAATTTCTTTTCCAACACCTCGTCTAAAGCTTCAGGTTTGTGCCACTTATAAGCCCTCATTATCAACACCCCCAACTCTACCTGATACATTGCTTTATGAAGCTCCCTGTCCTCTTGTATCTCCACAAAAGTGCCATACTTGAAGAATTTCCCAAACCCATCCAGCCCTATAAGCGACTTATCCTTCTTCAGCAAACTTTCTATCCTGTCCCCGATAAAATCCAATGTTCTCCCGGGAACGTTGGAGAGATCTCCCGCTCCAATAAGGGCATACCTACCATCCCCAACAGGGATAGCGTGGACCTTGATTACAAGGTCTTGGTCAAGCCCATACTTGACCTCAAACTCCAACTTCACGGCTCCTTCCAGCCTCACCTTTGCCATGGCTTCACCTCCTACCGTTTTATTCATAGTTTTAATTATATACTCAGTTTAAAACTTTGTCAAGTGGTTTGATTATGATTTTCGTCATAATTAAAGATAGCTTGCAAGTATGCATAGCGCCACCTCCTTTCTTTGTTTTAATCTTCTTCTAAGTTATATATAACCGCCTCGCCCGAGATTTTCTGACAGCCTCGGGATTAAATGGCGGAACCTGAAAAATTGCAGATTCTTCTAATAAAACCCCGTCTCAAATATTCCAACCTGCAAAATTGCAGATTTGCATATTGCGAAAAATTCTCAATAAAGTGTTCCATTTTTCTGTCAAACTTTTTCGAGGGCTAAAAATTGTTTGACAGAACACCTTTCACAGCCTTGAAAATCAAGGAGTTCAGAGGGGTAGGGTGTTCCATTTTTTTGTCAAATTATAATTATATTCTCGGAGGGGGAGGGATTCGAACCCCCGGTGGGCCCTGAGACCCACAGGTGATTTCAAATCACCCACCTTCGGCCACTCGGTCACCCCT
>Ga0308397_1000324_pt1 | contig 36225 bp, 41 predicted proteins | sample Hotspr20SampleT8_FD_202356 | JGI IMG/M metagenome (GOLD analysis project Ga0308397, IMG submission 202356) | Hot spring phototrophic mat microbial communities from Mushroom Spring, Yellowstone National Park, Wyoming, United States - 20051001_T8 ...
GGTTGCGGATTTGCCGACAAAGCTATGTGGATCGGGAATTGCCGGTCCTCTTGGTGGTGGGGGTGGCGATGCCCAAGGGCGATCGGCAGAGATGGCTTGTGGAAAAGGCGGTGGAGTTGGGGGTGGGCAGGTTGGTGCCGCTGATCGGGCAGAGATCGGTGGTGCGGCCCGGTCCGGCCCTGCTGGCTCGGCTCCGACGCAGCGTCATTGAAGCCAGCAAGCAGTGTGGCCGGAACCGGCTCATGGAGATTGGAGGCCCGATGGGTTGGTCGGAGTGGGTATCGGCCTATCAAGGCGCGGGGGTTCGTTGGGTGGCCGATCCGGCCGGTCGGCCGGTCTGGGCAGAAGCGATGGTCTGCCGGGAGGCAGCGGGCCGTGGGGAAGGGGCGGGGCGATTGGAAGACCCTGCCCGGGGAGCTGAGCCCTGCTGCCCAGGGGGAGAATCAATGTCTGGCAGAGGGGTCTTATCGGCTGTTCAGCCGGGGGGCCTGGTTAGCCTAGCCGAAGGTGCCGGCCCGCCAGCCACGCGTGCCGAAACTTCGGAAGCCTCTGGGGAAGGCCCGGCCAAGCCGATCTGGGCCGTGGCCGTGGGACCGGAAGGCGGCTGGACGCCGGAAGAACTTCAGCAGGCGCAGGCCGCCGGTTGGCAACCGGTCAGTTTGGGACCCAGGATTTTGCGTACCGAGACGGCCGTCTTGGCTCTGGCCGCCTTACTGGCCGCCCAGGCTACCGGCTCTTGTGCCGCTGGCTCCGCTCGGAGGGAGCAATGGGTTTAGCGCTTGGGGAAGAGGTCTGGGGGGCACAAGGGAGAAGGGGTTGGTTCTGTCTGGGGTTAGGAACGCTTTTTTGGCACGAAGCCGGGGCGTGGGGGCCGGGGTGGCTTTTCTGGCGGATTGCTCGGTTCCACGACCAGCCTGGCCAGGGCGTCGATCAGTCGGCGGAGCGGCTCGGCCAAGCTGGTCTCCAACAGCAGCGTCAATTGCTCCTGGGCGCGGCGGTTTCGGTTCATATGTCGGACGGCTTGGAGGGCGCCTTGTCGGCTGAGGGGGCCGCCGGTGCCGACGCGGCTAAACAGCTCGTCAAAATCCCCTTCTGTCCAACCGGCAAACAGTTCGGGCCGCTCGGCGATCAGTTCGGTCACCGCTGGGTTGCTCTGCCGGTCCACAGGGCGACAGTCTCTTGCGGGGGGCGGCAGGAGCAATTGGTCGGTGGAGACGGCCAGGCCCTCGGCCAACCGCTGCACCGTGCGCCAGTGGGGCCGCGTTCGGCCGGCCAGCAAGGCGCGGATGGTCCGCCGATCCAGGCCGCTGCGTCGCGAAAGTTCCGAGGCCGACATCCCCTGCCTGGCCATCCAACGCCGCAGATTCTCACCCACCCACTGGCTCATCACGTGGCTCCTTGGGCCGTTTCCTCAAAAGGCTTCTGGACAACTCATATCGGCACCTACTGGAGAGCTTCGTTGGCGCAGATGCCGGAGGAAGTTGCCTTGGGGAAGCGGAAGAGATTTTATACGTATGTATAGCCAATAGCGCGGGCGGTGTCAAGACCCCGAATGGCCCGTCTGCCCGACCCCCTGCCCACCGAAAACCCGCGCCGGCGCCATAGCCCCGACAACCAGCCCTCGGCCGCACCTGGGGTTTGCAGGGAACCGACGCTCGGATACACTAGTCTTGGACGGTGTCCATCGACTCCGCATGCTGGGGTTTGCAGGGAACCGACGCTCGGATACACTGCATCGACGTTTGTAGTGTGATCACGTACTGCTGGGGTTTGCAGGGAACCGACGCTCGGATACACTTAACAGGTCTCCTATATAACAGGTTAGGTTTGCTGGGGTTTGCAGGGAATCGACGCTCGGATACACTGTCGGCCACGCATAAACATGAAAACCGCTTGCTGGGGTTTGCAGGGAATCGACGCTCGGATACACTGAGCGAGGCGAGCTTCTGCCGGACCTACCTGACGAACCAAACTGCCGCTGCATGACCATCCCGGTGCTCCGGCCGCCGCCGGAATGGGCCCAGAACCCAGCCGCTATGGCCGCCTTCCAGACTGCCACCGGCCAGTTGATTCCCGATCCGGCCAGTTACCAGCAGTGGTGGCAGCAGGCCAGCGAACGGGAGCAGATGACCGCTGTCGGCGTGCGGCGCTGGCAGACCGTGCGGGACCTACTGCAAAAAGAACCGATCCCCAGAAAACCGGAATGGGCCGACTTTATCGACCCGGAGGGCCGTCTGCTACCGATCGAAACCCTCCAGGCCGAAACTCCGCAAGAGCGGGCTGAGCGGCTCCAGCAGGTCCGCCGGATGCTGGCCGAGCGGGAGCGCTTGTTCCGACAGGCGGCCAGCCAGGGATTTGTCGGCCCCGGCCCCTCAGGCGGCCGCCGAAGTTCTTGGCCGACCTGATGCAATCCCCCCAAGGAAGGGATCTCTGGCGATTGCATGGACAGACGATCCGTTGTAAAATGAACTTGCAGCCATTCAGTCCAGATCTTGACCAATTGCGGAACCATATCCAAGAGCGAGCAAAGGCCAACAAGACCAACGTTTCCAGATATCCCATGGCCAGCAGTCCTTAAGGCCAGGGGGCTGCGCCGGATGTCCGCATGCCGACAGCCCCCTGGCTTTAGGATAACCCAAGAAGCTCGTTGAAGCAAGGACGTATTGATTCCACGCAGGGGCACTTCCAGTTTGGGAAAGGGATTGTATGGCGGAAGGTTCGCATCGGATGGTTAAGGAGGACCGGCCGGGTCAGGCCAAGCCAGGCCAGTCGGCAAGGAGTCTGCCGCCTTCAGGTCCAGAAGGCCAACGTCTGCCGGGGAGCGGTCCTGCTGGCCAGGCCGGACCAGCAGCACCTGGCCCCAAACCAGCGGGTTTTCAGAGTCCGGCAGGCCCAAGCGTATCCAGCCCATTGGCGGCCAATCCTCAGGGGCAGCCGGGCCAAGTTCCAACAGGCCCGTCGAATAAGCCCACCCAGGCAGCCCCGCAAGATCATAACGCCCGGATGCGCAGCTTGGCTCACCAGCGACTGGATCAACTGTTTGACGAAGCCGAACGGGCCAAGTTCTGGGGTACTGTGGGCATTGAGATCACCTGGGAAGGCGGCACGGTGCGGCTGATCCACCGCCGCTTAGAAGGCCGAGATAAGGCCTAACCGGCCCATGGGGCTGATTGCCGATGTTCCTAGGCCAGGGGAAACGGGTAGCGACGGGAAAAATTTTTCTTTTGCCCCCTTGACGCTTCCGGGGCAACGCGCTACGAAATTACTATAGAAGGCACCTCAGGCTACCAGAATAGCTGGGGCCAGGCGCCGTCTCGGCTCAACGAGCCGGGATCGCGTCTGGCCCTTTTTTATTGGCCTGATTTTGCCAACCGAAGGCGTCAAAAATCCCATAACTTCGGACAAGTTCAGACAAGTTCGGATAAAATCCCCTTTTTGTGGGAGCGGCGGGCCTGACAAGCACGCCCCCCCATGCTTCGGACCAGTGCAGAGAAAAACTTCGGCCCCACCGGAGGGCTACGGATGGCCGATCGACCGACCAAAACGGAAAACGGGATGCAGTTTCCGGCCGAGGCCTACGCCTATGTGCCGGACCCGGAACGGCCCAGCACCTGGAAACTGCGTCTGTGGGAAGACCCGGAAAAGCAGGAAACAGCCCGGCAAGTCGGCATGGCCATTGCCGCCCTGGGACCCGGCGGTTTCCGGGGCAACCGGGTCCAGATTCCGCCGGAAGACCTGCCTGCCGTTAAAGAGCGGATACGCCGGGCGTGGAAGAAGGTGCATCCGGACGCGGACCCCGAGGAGATGCCCGCCGTCATCCGGGAATCCCAGCCTGCTCCGGCCGCTGGGGGCAAGGACGCCAGCCAGGACGGCGCCCAGCGGCTTTTGGAATACACGACCAACAGGGGACTGACGCTTCGCGTGGACCGGCAGCGCAGCATGATCCTGGGCGTCAAGGTGCTGGGCCTAGAAAGCCAAAACGGCCGGCGCTACCTGCCCCAAGCGCTGCTAGAGGCCAAGCATCTGTATGAAGGCCGGCCGGTCAACGTGGATCATCAGGACGCAGGACGCCGCAGCTACCGGGACCGGATCGGCAGGCTCTTGAACGTGCGGATGGAAGCCAACGGGCTGTACGGCGATCTGCTCGTTAACCCGAAGCATCCGCTGGCCGAGCAGTTGCTTTGGGATGCGGAGAACTGTCCGGAAAACGTCGGTCTTTCGCACGACGCCCAAGGACGCACCCGCATGGAAGGCGGTCGGCTGATCGTCGAGTCGATCCAGCAGGTGCGCAGTGTGGATCTGGTGGCCGAGCCGGCTACCACGCGGAGCCTGTACGAGGATCGCTCGACCGGGGCAGTGGCCGAACCAGCAGCGGATGCGAACGTAGAGCCAGCGGCCGCCCCGGACAGCAACCCGACGGAGCCTGCCGAGGAGCCGCCGGAAGATGGGGAAGACGTAGATCGGCTGCCGGATGAGGCCTTTGCCTTGGTGCTTCCGGGGGGGGTGAAAATTGGCAACCGCACCTGGCCGCTTCATAAGCGGTATTTCCCGATCCACACGCCGCAGGCGGTGCGGCGGAGTCTGGAGCGGATTGCCGCCAATCGGAAACTGGCCAAGGAGCATCTGGCCTTGGCCCGACAGCGTGCCTTGGATGCTGCACGGAAATTCGGACTGGATGTTTCGGACGTTACTGGAACCAAGGAGGGTGTTATGGACCTGGAGAATCTGACGCTGGAACAACTCAAGCAGGCCCGGCCGGATCTGGTCGCTCAGATTCAGGCGGCCGGGGAAGCGCAGGCCGAACGGATCAGGCTCAAAGAAGAGCGCGACAGGCTGGCCGCGGAGCTAGACGCGCTGCGGCGTAAAGAGCAGCTCGCTCAGGAGCTGCAGCAGGCGGGGCTGAGTCCACAGGATGTGCCCCAGAGCCTGATGGAAGCCCTGCAGCAGGCCGACGACGCTCGGCGCAAGGCAATGCTGGAAGACCTGCGCCGGCTCATCCGGCCCAGCACGGTCCTGTCGAGCCGTCCGCTGGGCGGTTTGCCCGGAAGCTTTGAAGACCGGGTACGAATGTGGAAATGACGGATCCTTAGTTTCCCAAAGGAGTTTGAACGATGGCGAATCAATTTCGGTTTGTGCGTGGGGATGTGCGGGCCGTAAGCCTGCCGGCCTATGCGGCCGATGCGGTGGAGATCGGCGACCTGGTCTGGTGGGATGCGACCCACGATGCGGTGCGCCCGGCCTCCGTGGTTAGCGGGGCCAACTACACCGAAAAGAAGACCAACCTGGCCACGGCGTTTGTGGGGGTTGCTTTGTCGGCCAAAGAAGCCGGCCGGACTGGCCAAGTGCTGGTCGCCACGGAAGGGGATTTTCTTTTTGCTGCTCCTAGCGGCGACGGCACCGGCATGGAAGTGGGCCAAATCCTTGCTGGCGGCAACGGCACGGCGATGGCCAATCAGACCGTCTCCGCAGCCAGTTCCACGGCCGAGGGGATCGGTGTGGCCGTAGCGTCGAAGAGCACCTCCGAGACGGCCGTGTATTGCCGCATCCTGAGCCGGCTCTCGCACTTGGGACTGCACGCGTCGGCTGTCGGCACGTTGAACTTAGCCGACGGGGCCGCCATTATCTTCGGCAGTCGGAGTCTGTCGCGCAGTGGCAACAACATCCTCGCTTCGCTGCCGACGACCAATCCCGGCGTGACCGGCGCACTGTGGAATGACAATGGAACCGTCAAAGTTTCCGCCGGTGCTTAACGGCGGCTAAGGCAGTTTTCCCAGGGTTACCAGGAGTACAAGGAGGTACACGATGGTCAAAGCCCAAGAGATTTTCCGACAGTTTTGTGCGGACCCCAAGACCACGCTCCAGGATTTGCACGAAGCGCTGGAGCGTGGGCGTACAGGCAAGCCGGGCGGATTACGTCCGGAAGACTTTTCCCTGCGTGATCTTGCCGCCTACTTCATCATCGACCGGCAGGGTGAGCCGATCGGCCTGGCCGGCCTGGAAGCCTATTGCCGCGGCACCCACTTGCTAGAAGCCGACGGCGCGCTGACTACATCGGCCTTCGCTACGATCACAGGGCAGATTCTCAACGCCGCGGTGCTGGAAGGCTACCAATTGCCTGAGTTTACGCTCAGCCGTCTGGTGCCGGCCATCGACGGCCGCGCCCGACAGGCCCGGCTGACCGGCGTAAGCCTGCCGCTTGCCGACGGCAAGACGCTCCAGGTCGCCGAAGGCCAGGAATACCCGGCTCTTGGCATGTACGACGAGTACGTCAAGACGCCGGAGACCGTCAAACGCGGGGCCATTGTCCGGATCACCAAAGAGGCCATCCTGCAAGATGAGACCGGCCAGATTCTGGACCAAGCCCGCCGCATTGGCGAGCGGATCGGACTAGAAAAAGAGACGGCTCTGGTCGATTACATCGTCGGCGCTGTGAGCGGTTGTGTCGTGGAAAAACGCGTGGGCGATTCGGCCGAAGGCAGTTACAACCTGTTCTACTCGACCCCAGGCAGCCGCTACGTGAATCAGCAGGTCAACGCCCTGGCCGACTGGACCGATGTCGATGCGGCCGAAGACCTGTTCCTGGGTATCCAGATGCCAGGCACGGGGCAGCCGCCCATCTTGACGCAGCGGGTGATTCTCGTCCCGCCACAACTGCGCTCCACGGCCAACCGGATCGTCTCGGCCACGGAGACCCGAAGCGGATCGAGCAACGTGGTCGTGGCCGGCAACCCCTTGGCCGGCATGAACCTGCAGGTCGTGGTTAGCCCCTTGGTCTATAGCCGCCTGGTGGCGTCGGGGCAACCGGCTGCTACGGCCGCAGGCATCTGGTTCTACGGCGATCTGGTGCGGGGCTTCAGGTATTACCGGAACTGGGACCTACAGGTCGAAGAAGACCGAAGCGGCGCCTTGGCCTTTAGCCACGACGTGGTGGCTGCCTTCAAGGCCAGCGAGCGGGGCACTCCCGTGGTGGTCGAACCGCGGCTTTGGAGCCGACAGATGCCGTCCTGATGCATGATGGAACTGCTCAGCCAGGCTGAAAAACTCCGCCAGGCGGTCCTTGATGCCCTGGAAGACGAGCGGCTTGGCTTGCCGGAAGCCGCCGCACTGATCCGGGCGGCTACCGACATCCTGGCATGCCTGGCACCGCTTGCGGCTAGGCTAGCAGAGAAGAGTAAAACCGAAATCCCAGGTCCAAGGAGGGACGTACAATGCGACCGCTCAGCTACGTGCTCGTAGGCTTTTGTGTGCTGTTGGCTGTGGGGCTACAGCGCCCCATCTTGGCCCAGTGTGACAGCGGATTTTGCCGTCCACCCCACTACCAGCCGACGCCGTCGGATCGGCCAGCACCGCCTAAGGGTATTGAAACCACACCGCCGAGCTTGGCGGTCTGCCGCTTGGAAGTTGGCGCAGGCCAGATGAAATCGGTCGGGACCGGCACGGCCATTTCCAGCAATGGCCAGCAGTCGGCGATCTTAACCGCCCGACATGTCGTGGAGCGGGTGAACACACCGGTCGTCGCAATCTTTCCGGATGGAACCCGGCTGTCTGGATATACAGCGGTTATTTGTTACGAAGCGGATGCGGCTATCGTGGTCGTTCAAGGTCGTGCCCCCCAACTGGCTTTTGTGGCGTCGGAATTGCCGGCCATGCACGCTGTGGTCTGGTACGGTGGGTTTGATGGGAGGCAAGGTTGGCAACACCGGGCCGGGCGTTTGGTCCGGCAAACGAGCGCCGGTGATTGGGTGATCACCGGACCAGCACGTGGTGGCGATAGCGGCGGACCGGTGTGGACTAACGAAGGCATTGTGGGTGTCATCTGGGGCACGGATGGTCGTGAAACCCTTTGCACGAGTCTGCCGCAACTGGTGAACTTCTTTGAATCGAAGCGATACGTCTTTCCCTGGAACGCTTGGCTGGAAGACCGAAAAGACGCTCGACAGCATGGCCAGGTCTTGCCAGCACAACCGATGCCCAACGCACCTGTTCTACCGCCACCGGCTTCTTCGCAACCGGCGCCCGTCCCAGCACCCCAACCACCCGCCGGATCGCCGCCAGCGCACCCCGCCTTCCTGGAAGTCTTACAGCGTTTGGCTGGGGTCGAGTCCAAGCTTGCGGCCCTCGAAGCCAAAGTAAGCCAGCTAGACGGAGTGGTAGCCGATCTGAAAAGCCATAACGGTTCGGCGGTGGCTAAAGCCGAAAACGCCATCGGACTGGCTGTGGAAGCGAAACGTCAAGCCCAAGAACTGGGGCAATCCCTCATGGGGCAGATAAAAGAATACGTCCTTGGTCTACTGCCTATCGGTTGGGGGGTGCCGATTGTCATCGTGTTGCTTGTAGCCGCTTTCCTTATTTGGCGTGATATACGAAATCGCACCCGAACCGGTGATCCGCTGGAGGTGGAAAAACTGCTTCAGCGATGGGCAGCCCAAACTCCTTCGACCATCGATGATTGGTTCGTGGATAAACTGAGCAAAGCCTTGGACTTGGTCCTGCCGCGACCGACGCCTGGAGAACCTGCCGCTTCGGCCAAGAAAGGAAGAACTGCATGACACCTAAGATCGATTGTGATCTGGGCGTTCCCAAACCGGGCTGTCTGGAACATTTCAAACAGATCGACGCTCGGCTTGCCGACATTCAGGTTGGCATTGCAGAAATCCGAGCTATTTACACGGAACAACAACGGCGGCTCGAACGGGTCGAACGAACCCTGTACGGCAACGGTGCGACAGGGCTTTGCACCAAGGTATCGGCCATTTTATGGGTCGTAAGCGGCGTGGCTGGTTTTACGGTGTTGCTGGCCGCGCAGACGATTGCCGCCCTATTTCGGTAGGAGGCTGCCATGCCCGCAGGCCGCCGACACGCCCAAGCCAGCCGACGACCACCAAAAGCCGTCTGCCGCCAGTGCGGCAGGATGAGCCGGGACCTGTACTGGCAAAGCCCGCATGGCCGTCCGATCAAGGAGCCCTACTGTGCTCGCTGTTATGGAGACGCCCTACGGCGGCTGATGCGGGAAGAAACCGAGGAACACCAGCAACTCCTAGGCCGCCGACGCTCCCGATGGACCGTCAGATAGGCCCCAGAAGCAAGGAGTCCCACGGATGGGATACCGAGAGGACCTGATTGCCGCCCGGGATCGGTATGCGGCGGAACTGGCCGCACAGCAACCGCCGCCCGATTACAGTTGGAACGAATACGAAGAGTTTTTGTGTGCGCAGATCGAAAAACTCCAGCAGCTGATTGCCGAGTACGACGCCGCCGGTGCAGTGGATCCGGATGCCGTAGAGATCCTGAGCGCCGGCTACACCTGAGGAGTCGAGGCGATGGGTGTTACGGTGCGGTGGCTGGGTGATCGGGTCCTGCAGGACCTGGACCGGACGTTGGATCAAGCCTTGCAGCGGGCGGCCAGCCTGCTGCTGACGCAAGCGCGGCTAGCGTGTAATCGACCGGCCAAACGGATCAGGCGAAAACGCCGGAGAACAACCTCGGCCGGCCCCAAAGGGAGCCAATACACCGTGTTTATCGGTTCAGCTCCCGGGCAGGCGCCGATGGTCCGTACCAGTTTTGGACGGCGCAACATCCTGATGGAGTATTACCCTGAGACGAAGACGGCACGCGTGGGGCCGGCCACCAATGCGGCCTACATGGCCTACCTGGAGCTGGGGACAGACCGAATTGAGCCACGGCCTTGGCTTCGGCCCACGCTGGACCGCTGCCGCGGGGCCGTGGAAAACCTCCTTCGTTCCGCCCTGCAGCGACATGGTCAATCGGAATAACCCGAACAGGAGAACCTGCTATGCCAGATCCTGCTCCGAGCGTACTGGAAGCCATCCAGGCCCATTGGAGTACGAAGACGGGGCTTACGGCCATTGTACCGGCCGAGCGGGTCTTTCTGGGGCCGCCCAATCCCGGAGCGGCCTTACCGTGTCTGGGACTGGTCGCAGAGCAAATTGCCGACGGTCTGCAGACCAGCAGCCGACGCTACCCGCAGATTACCATCCAGGCAGTGGCGCAGGCCCAGGACCTAGCGACCCTGGAGGCGTTGCGGGAATCCATGCGGGAGCATCTGGACGGCTGGACCTCGCAGCGGTACGGCCCCATGCAACTGGCTAGCCTGCAGATGACGATCCAGCGCCCAGAGACAAGCCCATCCCGCTGCTGGATTGCCGAAGCGGCGATCCAGTTTGACGCCATGACCTTATAGCTTCCATGGGCCGGGGCGGATTCGCCCCGGAGAGTAGAAACAACCGAGAATGTTGGTGATCTATCAAGGAGGACGCCGATGGCAGCCTTTAGCGGAAGAAGCGGAAAGGTGAAAGTGGGCCAGAACCATTTGGCCGACGTGACCAAGTGGTCGGCCACGCACAAATCGAACGTGACCACGTTTGGCTCCAGCGACTCCGGCGGCTGGAAACTGGCCGTTGCCGGCACCGAAGAGATCAGCGGCGATCTGGAAGCCAAACTGCAATCGGACGCTGTCAGCGCGCCGATTAGCGTCAGCAGCATCATTGGTTTGGTGCTGGAAACCGGCAACCTAAAGCTCTCCGGAAATGCGATCGTCTCCGAGATCGCCTACGAGGTGGACATCGACACCGGCGCACCGGTAGGGTTTAAGGCCAGCTTTGTTTCCAGCGGCGCATGGACCTATGGCGGCGGAAGCTAATTCGGCGGTCCGCAACCTACGCCTACAGGAGATGTACGCATGGATGGACTTGCCCGCATAACCGGCCATCTGTATCGGGAGATTGCTGTGGGCAGCCAGATGTGGCGCCTGGCTGCCCCGCGGCTAGAGGACCTGGCCGCTCTGGAATCGGCCATCCTGTCGCGGCTACCGGATCCGATCGAACAGGCAGCTCGCCATGCCCACTTGGTGCCGCCAGAGCAGCAAGCTCGGTACTGGGAGACCGCGTTTGCCGCAGCGGCTCAGCAGCGGCGTTTCCACTTAGAAAACCTGGAGGAACTGCCCGACAGTCTGCAACTGGCCGCTGCGGCATTTCTTGTGCTCCGGCGGCATCATGGCCAGCAGATCAAGACCCTGGACGATGCTTTCGCCTGGATCGCACAGGCCAAGGAGCAGTACGGTCCGCAGCTCAATGCCATCCTGACGGCAGCGGCCAATGAAGGCGCTGTCGGAGGTTCCAGCAGCGAAAACCCTACCACCACCCAGACAGCCTAAATTGGCAGGACCTGTTTCGTGCTTGTGCGGAGCGGTTCGGCTGGCCGCCTCAGGTCGTGCTGGAGCTTACGCCGCTGGAAGCGGCCATGGTTCTGGGGCTGCCGGTCGATCGACCCAAGCGAACGGTCTGGATGACTCCTCAGCAGGTGCAGGCATTCCTGGCAAGCAAAAAGGGCTAACCTATGCCCAAGATCGGCCAGTACTATGCGGAACTTGGCGTTCGGGGCCTGGCCGGCGTGCAGGCGGCCTTCGGCTCGGTGCGCTGGGGCCTACAGAGCCTGGCCAGCGCCGCTACGGCACCGATCCGCGGCCTGAGCAATGTCCTGGCAGGTCTGGCTAGCCCCGCCGGACTGGCTGGCGCTGCTCTCGGCGCAGCCGGCGTAGCCGGCGCCGGCGGCATCATGAGCCTTGCCGCACAAACCGAAAGCCTGGCCACCCAGTTTGAGGTGCTCTTGGGCTCTGCCGACGCGGCCAAGCAGATGATGGCCGAGATCAACCGGTTCGCCGCGGGCACCCCATTTGAGCAGATGGAACTAGGCGAAGTGGCCAAGCAGCTTCTGGCCTACGGCACGGCGGCCCAAGACATCCTGCCTACCATGCGGCGCTTGGGCGATATTGCCGCATTAAGCGGAGCCCGTTTAGCCGATCTTGCCGCCATCTACGGCAAAGTACAAGCCCAGGGCCGGTTGACCGCCGAAACGCTTGAATCCTGGCAGGCCCGCGGTATCCCCATTACCCGAGAACTGGCCGCGGTGCTGGGCGTTGCCGAAACCCAGGTCCGGGAGCTGGTCAGCGAGGGCCGGGTCGGCTTTTCCCATGTGCAGGCAGCCATCGCCCGCCTCACAGATGCCGGCGGCCAGTTTGCCGGCGGCATGGAACGCCTGTCCAGGACCACCGGCGGCCTGTGGAGCACCGTGACCGGCAACCTGAAAACGGCTCTTGCCGAACTGGGCACGGCCTTCATCGAAACCTTTAACGTCAAAGGGCTGCTGGCCGGTCTGGGCGATTGGCTCGGTGGCTTGGGCGAAAAAATCCGCTCCGCCGGGGAATGGGTCCGCGGTTTTCTGGATCAGTGGAAAGAGACCGTCATCCAAGTCTATGAAACCTTCGCTGCCGCATGCCGCATGATCTGGGAAGTAGTTTCGACGGTTTTCTCCTGGATCGGCAATCTGCTGCAGCAGATATTTTCCACCTTGCTGGGCGGGCTGCTCGGGCAAAGTACCGAAGAGTTCAAAACCACGATGACCAATTGGCTCGCCTCGGTGCAGTTTTTCTTTGAGAATTGGCGTCTGTATCTAGCCATCGCCTGGGAGCGGTTTAAGCTCTGGTGTGAAAACCTCTGGCCCCAGATCAAAGCCTTCTTCCAGAACGCCTGGATTCTGCTTACGTGGTTCCTGGAAAACTGGCGCGACGTGCTAACGGATATCTGGAACCTGGCCAAGACCACGTTCAGCAATCTGATCACGAACCTAAAGAACCTGTGGAATGCCTTTTGGACCTGGGTTAAAGGCGGCCGGTGGGAGTTCGATTGGACCCCGCTTACGCAAGGGTTCCAGTCGGCCATCAAAAAAATGCCGGAGTTTGTGGAGGCGGATATTAAAAAGACCACCCCAGCCTTGGAGCGATTGGAAGCGGAGTTAGCGAAAAGGCGTGAGGAGTTCTACGCCCGCAAGCAAAAGAAGGCCGCGGCGGCAGCGGAATCGGAAATCAAGGCCGCTACAGCACCTGCCGCCGCTCCGGCTGCCGCTGCCGCCCAGGCTGCCAAACAGGCCGGCACGGAAGCGCGGATTCGCTTTGTGGCTCTGGAAGCCCTGGCCAACCAGATGCAGGAAGAAGCGGCACGTCGGCAAGAAGAAAAAATCGTCGACGCCACGCAAAAAACCGCCGAAGCCACCGACAAACTCTCCCAGGCCGTCGACGGCAACACCGTGCGCGTTCAAGTCGTCGGCGGCCGCCTGCAAGCCGCCTACGGCTGAGCAAGGAGGCTGGCCGCATGAGCGAGTTTACCGGCAGCAACAGTTCCACCCATCAGATCGGAAGCGGCAATTCCGCTACCCGCATTTTTCGCGTGCCGTGGGCAAGTCGCTTGGCTGTAGCAGAATCGCTGCTCGGTTCTGCGCATCCGAGCATCCCCTACTGTTGGTGCAACCAGGTCAAGATCGAGCCGTTTCCCGGCGAAGCCAAGGCCTACGGCGGCGCAGGGGAAATCAGCTACGACTGGGCTAAACTGACAGCGGAATACGCCACCGATTTTGCCAATCAGCCCTGGCCGATTCCTAAACCATCAGTCCGCCCTGATACCGCTCTGATGCTGATGATACAGGCTGGAGGTGAGTGGATGCGCCTGCCTGCCCGGGCCGTCCGCTGGGAGGACAATTCCAATGGTTATCCGGGCCAGCCACTGCCGGAAGATGACTCCCCGGCAGGCCGCATCCTTGTGCGCAAAGCGGAATATACACTCATATGGGACTATGTAGACAATCCCCCAATTAGCAGCTGGCGGGAAAAGCTGGGCTGCGTGAACAATGGATCATTCTTGGGTTGCCCGCCGGAGACCATCTTATTTCTCGGCTACGAAATGGCCCCTTCTACCCGCGCTAGCATTACCATGCCGTGGTGTTGGAAACTGACGGCGAAGTTCTCCTACCGTGGGATCAAGGTCGGACAGAACACCTACGGCTGGAACCATGAGTACAGGCCTGATGGCTGGCAACGCATCAAGATGAACAATGGCAGCGGCCAATGGGTGGACCGATACCAGAAGGTCGATTTTTCCAACATGTTCAGCTGAAAGGCCGAAGCCACCGTTTTCCTGAAAGATCCGAAAACAAACGGCCATGCGCACGCTTCCGATACCAAAGCCGGGCGATCCGATCCTGGCGGCCCATGCCGCCGAACATCTCCGCGGCACTCAGGCCGCCTTGAACTGGACCGTCGATGGCATGGACTTGGATCAGTCGGCCGAAGGCCAGCGGCTGCTGGTCCGTCCGCGACAGCCGATCCAGCTAGTGCAGATTGCATCTGGCTGGCAGCATGTACCCCCCGGCCAAGACCAGGAGCTTCTGCCCACGGCCTGGCACTATTGCGAAGCGGTGATCTTGCAGCGGGGCTTAGGCCCGGCGGAAGCCTGGGCGCCGGCTGTACCGGAGCAGCGCATCCGCCTCTGGGCCCCAACGGCCTACCCCGGCCTGAACCGCAACCCCTTCCGTGGCCAAGACGGCCAAGACCATCTGCTTCCTCCCCGCTATGCGGAGGGCGATTGGGTGTGGGCTATCTACCATTACCCCAGCGGCCTCTGGCTGTTGCTAGACACCTACGAACAGCTGGTCCCGGCCAAGGTTAAGAGCGACCAATGGTTCGCATGCCAACAAGCAGAAGTCTCTTTCCAGGACGCCTACGAGCAGGGACGCGACACACAAATTACCGGTCTGGCCCATGACGACTACGGCCTGATTAGCATCCATCCGGCCGCTCTGATCGATCCGCAGACCGGCTGCCAGTATCTACCGAAAGATACGGAAGTGCTCCTGCGGCACATGGCCGGTCCGAATCATTGGATGCTGGTGATGATCCGGCACTGTCCCTGTAGCAGCAGTTCCAGTAGTTCAGAGTCCAGTTCAGAGAGTAGCTCTGAATCCAGTTCTGAGTCGAGTTCGGAGTCCAGCTCGGAGTCGAGTTCAGGATCTAGCAGCGAGAGCAGCCCTGAATCCAGCAGCGAGAGCAGCTCAGAGTCCAGTAGTTCCAGCGGTTCCAGCAGCGGCGGTGGTGGCTGCGAAAATGGGCTGACCGGCTCTTTTGATCTTCTGGTCGCCCCGCCCAGCCGGCAAGGCGATTACCTGGTCTTCCCGGTAAAGCGCTTCACCTTTCAGCAAGGTTGCCTGATTGGCCAGGAGGATCAGCCTACCGTTTCCGTCTATCTCTGCTGTGAGGGCAGCGGTAGTTCCGGCAGTGAATCGAGTGGCGGAAGCAGTGAGAGCAGTTCAGAGTCTAGCTCGGAGTCGAGTTCGGAATCCAGTTCGGAGAGCAGCTCCGAATCGAGCAGTGAAAGTAGCTCTGAATCCAGCAGTGAGAGCAGCGGCAGTGAAAGCAGCAGTGAGGCCTATCCGGACTGCATTTACGTGGATGGCGCGATCACGCCTAATACGGCCATTGGCGAGTACTTCCAGTATGATGGGTTCTACAACGGCAGGCCGCAATGGAAAATCGCTTCGGATATCGAGTGGTATATCCGTTGGAATGGTTCGAACTGGATTATTGGTTTGTGGCCTACTGGGGGCCAAGGAGACCCCGACAAATACTGGCTGAAACCGGGAAGTGAAAGTAGCTCCGAATCCAGCAGTGAGAGCAGTTCGGAGTCTAGCAGCGATGGGCCGCTTGGCCAATACTCGATCAACAGCGGCACGGAGGGAACGGCGATTGCCGACACCTGCCCATCCAGCTCTGAATCCAGTTCGGAGTCGAGTTCGGAATCCGGCAGCGAGAGTCGCTCTGAGTCCAGCAGTGAGAGCAGTTTAGAGTCCAGCTCGGAATCCAGCTTCGAATCGAGTTCGGAGTCGAGTTCAGAGTCCAGCTCAGGGAGTAGCTCTGAATCCAGTTCTGAATCGAGTTCGGAGTCCAGTTCAGAGAGCAGCTCCGAATCGAGTTCGGAGTCGAGTTCGGAATCCAGCAGTGAATGTAATGGTTCAGATTGCGAGTACTGTCTCAACGGGAAAGCTCCTGCACAATTCCAGATAACAATCTCAGGAGTACAAAATAACAACTGCTCGAATTGCAGCGACTACAATGGAACCTTCGTGGTACAGCAGATTTTGCAATATCCGTGTCGTTACCGTGCTAATTTGCCAAAATCTTGCGGAACCATGGATAGCTATTTGTTTGTGGAAATACACGGCGGAGGAATGGCGGTTCGCTTGTATATCGACGCGACACAATATGCCGAATGGTTGCGCTCTGGCTATCCTACGCCCTGTTGTTCTTTAGATGAAACGTTTCCTCGCATTTACAGCGTTAGTGGCGGTTTTTGTAATACTTCGCAAGCTACCTGCCATGTGAAAAGCCTATGAGAGAAATGATGTACCAACCTTGCGACTTGGAACACGTAGGTGATTGCCGATGGCAATGCCGTCGATGCGGTCGATCGGTAGTTACGTTTCGTCGGGCCGATGGAACAGAAGTTCCCCCTCTGCTAGACGACCTGCCGCCCTGCGGTTGGGAAACGACCGTTTGGGAAACGAAAGGCCATTATTGGGTAGAACAGGCCCCGCCGATTGGCGTGCCGGCACCTGAACGGAAGTTCCGTTGCCAAAGGTGCGGCCAAGTCCTTTCGCTCCCGCCGACGGCGGACGCTCAGCCCCTCTTGGTCCAGCAGCCCCCTTGTCCGGCCCAGCCCAGCCCGCCGCCTGAGCGACAGGTGGGCGCATCAAATGGTACACCAGATCAACCGCCAGACCTGCTACAGAGGGCGTGGCGTTATTCCAAGGCCATAGCCAGGTGGATTGCCGAAGGGCGGCCCACCCGGTCGCCGGAAGAGATCGAACGTCTTTTAGCGATTTGCCGGACCTGTTCGCATTACGACACAAAAGCCGAAATCTGTCGGGTGTGTGGCTGCCGGGCCACCATGGCTAAAGAAGCCTGGCGTAACAAACTGGCGATGGCTACCGAGGCCTGTCCTCTGAAAAAATGGGGGATAAAACTCTCCCCGGAAGAGCTTAAAAACTTTGTCGACCGCGTCTATGTGATCAACCTTAAAACCCGCCCGGATCGCCTGAAAACTTTCCTGGACCGGTTGGAGCGGTACGGTTGGCCATTTCCCGATCCGATCATCTACCCGGCCATCGATGGCAACAAGGTAGGCGTACCGCCGCAGTTTACCCAAGGCGGCGGCGCCTATGGCTGCCGCATGAGTCATCTGCGCATCCTCCAAGATTGCCTCATGGAGGATGTAAAAACCGTTCTGATTCTCGAAGACGACGCCGAAATCACCGAAGGCTTCACAGACCGAGTAGCCGAATTCTTGGCCAAGGTCCCCCAGGATTGGGAAGGCATTATGCTGGGCGGCCAGCACCATACCTCTCCGAAAGAGACTGGCATTCCCGGCGTGGTCCGGGTCCAGTATGCCCAACGGACCCATGCCTATATCGCCCGGCCAAGTTACATGAAAGCCCTTCAGCAGCGATGGGGCAATTGCACCGTCCATATCGACTGGGCCATGAAAGACTGGCAGCATACCCGAATTGTGTATGCTCCTGATCCCTGGCTCATTGGGCAAGCCGGAGGGCGATCCGACATCCGGGGCGCCGTAAAACCCAGGGAATGGTGGTCATCGGCAGCCCCTCCTGCCCCCAGTACCAGCAAACTTCCGCCTGGACCGAAACCGGTGATTCTTTTGCGGGCAAGCCGTCCAGTTGCCGAACAGCTTCAGCGGTTCGGCTGGCATGGCGGATATAGCCGGGATCGACAAACCGGCTACGACAGCGGCCTAAAAGACATTGCCCGGCAATCCAAAGAAGTAAGACCCCGCCGTCTCCGGGAGTGGATTCAATTGGTCGGTCGTGAAGCCGACGACGCCTACGCCCTCTGTACCATTTGGCACCCGGAAATCACCATCGAAGATGTTCGGGCTGCCCATTCTGGTCCAATCCTGGAAATCCAGGTAGAACCGACCGACAGCATCGAAGCCGCCGTGGAAGCAGCGTTTGATCAGCTGCCATCCGAGTGGCGGGAATACTTGGAAACTAACCCGGCTCCCAATCAACCGCCGGTGGTCTTGCTCAACGCCCCGGAGGAAACGGCCCACGAGCTCCAGGAGAAACATCGCTGGCTTTGCGCCCGGCTTCCCGAACCGCTTCCCGAAGCCGATCAACTTCAGCGTTGGATCGCCCGACTCCGCCGACAGGCCGCCCAAGAGGGCAAAGCCCTTGCCCTTTACGGCCTATCCGTGTTCGATCTACCCCCCTTAAAAATCCCCACCGAACCCATCACCGCCCATACGGCAGAAGAAGCCATGGGACAGTTCTTTGCGAAATAGCATTAAAAGGATTAGAGTTATGAATCTACCACCTTTATATCAAGTATGGATCGGACCACCAAGACATTGGTTCTACGATCTTTGCATGGAAACTGTACGCAAACACAATCCCGACGTATTCCTCGTAACCGATCCAAGAGAAATTTTGGGAGATGTACCCAAAGAAATTCTTGATGAACAATTTTCTCCGGTTCATCGATGTGATTGGATTCGGAAAATGCTCCTTTGGAAAACAGGAGGAGCTTATATAGACGCGGATTTCATCTGTTGGCATCCGTTAGATACGATTAGATTTTTAGGAAACTGGTGGGACGCTGTTTTATATCGAGAGTGGAATGGTGGCTTAGCGGATGGAATTTGTAGCGGTCGGAAAGGCAGTCCTTTTTGGGAAGAAGCTGCCAGGAGAGCGATATCTTGGATTCAAAAGAGTTATCCACAAGAACCACCATGGCTTGCTTGCGGTACTTGGTCATTAAATGAAACTATGCAGATACATCGCTGGCAAAGAATTTTGGAATTACCTACCCATTTAATTCAACCGGTTTCTATCATGGACGCCAATTGGTTCGCTGCGACAATGGATTCTCCCCCTCGAAATGTCTGCCTAGGTTGGATGGTTTCCAAACATGTCATGTCGAATTTTTTGGATACTTTTCCATCGGCCAATGCCTTTCTAAAAAGCTCTAGTCGATTAGCGTGGTTAATTCGAGAAGGTTTAGGTATCAATTAGAGCATACTCTCAATAGCCACACAAAAGAATCATCGTTCTCATTTTTTTTATAAAGATGTAAGCCATAATTGGAATAAGTTACACCATTCCAAGGCCGCAAATACAATCCAGTTGCAGCATGGATAATAAAAAAGGAATTTCTATCTATCGGATGAAAAATCCACAAAATATCTTTATTTTGCTCTTCCTGCTGTGCTGCTACCGGCGGATGTCCAGGCGGATCATCAGGCCCCAGATATTTCCCCAACCACAATTTAGAATTACAATTTTGTAAAAAAATGTATCCTTCTTTAGTAGAATTAACAATCCATTGACCACTAGGTTGACCCCCTGGAGTAGCCAATTGAACAACATGCTCGTGGGGGTTAAATTTGGTGGGAGTTTTAGACGCATGTCGAACATTCATGGTATGTCCACTTTTTTTGTTGATCAACATAATAGTTTTGCCGTGCAACATTTGCGATATTTTTTTATCGGACGCCGTTGGAATATAAGCAAAGACAATTTGGTCTTCCAATTTTTTAAATCTTTCTACCCACTTTTTTACAGCAATGCCATATTGAAGGTTAGTATTTAACCATGCTTCTGCCGCTTCCAGTTGTTTTTCCAATTTTTCTTGGCCGTTGAGGCGTTCGGCCTGCTGCCAGAGGCGATCGGCCTCGGCCAATCGTTCCTGAGGCGTAATCTCTTCGGCCGGCTGGAAACCGTTGACGATCTCCCGAACGATTTCCACGGCCAGCCGGCCGTCCTGGGCGGCAATCGCCAGCCGCTTGGCTGCCTCCAGGGCCGCAAACCGAACCGCCGAGTCCTGCTCTTCACGGGCCGCCCGGAGGATTTCCTGGGCCAATTTTCCCTTTTCCGACGGCGTGCGGGCCTTGGCGATGTCCCTGCCATAGACTTCCTGCACCATCTTTTCGGCTCTCTGGAGTTCTTGGCCCGTGGGCCGGGGATATTTTTGGGCTGCCTGCAATCCTGGGGCCGATGTCACCGACACCCCCAAACCCCAAAGCCCCAGCAGACCCACCGCCAAACCAAACCGCTTCCACCATGCCGAGATCCGCTTCCTCATAGCTCAGACCTCCTTACACAGAAACCTTATCGGTCCATTATGGTAAGCCAGGCCCCGAGGCCGTCAAGCTCTCACTGCCTGGCTATGTCTAGCCCCCCGATAGAGTTAAACAGGACACTTGGTTTTCGAGACACACAACCTATTGTGCCTTTGGTGATGGTTGCTACTATCTGTAGTGGGTTTGCTCTCTGATCTGTCTACATATTGTGCTGTACTTTTGTTATACACTATATTTTGTGTTCATGGACACTTTGGTGCGTGAAACACAAAATATTGTGGACTGCTCCATCTTTCCCCCTATATCTTGTGCTTTCCCTCAAAATTTTTGCCTTTCGCAGAACTCCTCTTGACAAAGCATAATAGTACGATATAATAATATCGGAATGAAAAGAAAGGAGGTAGAGATGTGGAGCAACAAACCATGGGGTGCACGGTTGCGAGAGCTTCGCCTGCAAAAGGGGCTTTCTCAAATGGAGTTGGCAGATAAGGCCGAGCTAACGCAATCAAAGATATCTCAACTCGAGGGACGGTTCGACCCCCCTTCCATAAAGACGTTGAGTAAACTCAGCAAGGCATTAGGTGTATCGTTGAATCAACTATTAGAAGTCTGTGACCGGAGTTAAAGGCATAATATCACGATTCCTAACAGGTAGGAGGCGTTACCATGCGATTTGCACGTAAGTGGGGGCAGCCCGGCTGGCCTGGGCCGCAAGCTCAACGTCTGGAGCAGTGGTGTGAGCGGTGGCAGATCGAGTACGACTACACTATAGCTGAGACGGGGACCAGGTATTACACACTGGATGCTCCGGATGGCAGCACGCTAAGAGTGCGCATCTCGGATCATAATGACCTCTACGGCAACGCGGATCTTTCTTGGGATCCGTACAACGACTGCTGGCACACCATTAAGCAGTGGATATGTTTACATGGCATACGCCCCATCCGGTGGGGCGTAACGTTGGCGAGCAAACTTGCAATCCGGCTTCGACGTGCGCTTCCGCAGTATGAAGTGCACGTACTGCCTGGACTTGAGGATCCTCTGATTCAGGTTACGGATACGCAATACGTGCTCGCGTTCATTGATCGGCGAGGCCTCTTTGTCGAGGGGCGCTGCCCCCAAGAGGTAAAAGCCGTGATCTGCAAAATCGTCCCCAAGCAATTTCAGAGAGACATCGCTGATGAATGATGAGTGAGCTTCGCTTGCTGGCTTCTGGCCCCCTAGGAGACTACGGTTTCCTAGGGGGTTTGTGTTTCTACTGATCAGGACACCACAACGAATTGGGGGGTGGTTTTTAAACCCCCAATATTTTGTATTCTCGGACACTTTGGTGCGTGGGACAAAAATTGGGGCTTTTGAGATTTTTTGCCATTCTTTTGGGGGGGAAAGGCCGATTTTTTAAAGAGAGTCCAGGGCTTGGGGGGATCAACGACCGGACTGTCGATCCGGTGGTTGCGGGTTCGAGTCCCGTCGCCCTCGCTAGGCGGGTGCCCGGCTCCGTAAGGACCGGGAGGCTTACGCTCCGTGGGCCTGTGGTCACCCGCCTTTTGACTTGACAAATTGCTAACATCCTAGCTACAATGGAGGCGTGGACGTGGTACTCAACCCATCAGAACGGCTTTATTCAGTCAAAGAGGCTGCTCAACGGCTGGGGGTTACCCCTGGCCGTGTTCGCCAATTGGTTTTGGCAAAGCGTATCAAGCCGCTTCGCTTATCGTATGAACTGATTATCCCGGAATCGGAATTAAAACGATACGAAAACGAGCGGCGGCCATATCGAAAATCTGCTCGATAAAAAATTATCTTTTGGTTTGACGCTTGACAAAAACTAGCTACCTAGCTACAATTTGGGCGACACCACAAACCACGGAGCACCTTTTTACCTCCTAACTAGGTGGCAAGCGGGTGCTCCAGGGGCCGGCTGGCCCCAACCCAACAATAGGACCTAGGACATCCGGCCAAGGCCGGTAGCCTTGGCGGCAGGCAGCCTCTAGAGGGAGCGCCCGCATGGCGGCTTATTGCCTTCTTGTCTGTCGGCAAACTATTCTGAATCCGCATGGACTGTGCGTATGGGGTTTCTGTGGGCTGCGTGGCCCACGGACGGCCCCGGCAGCCCGTACACCTGCCGCCGAGGAGTTACACCACGATGACGCTACTAGAATTAGCACGGTCCTATCTGGCTTGCCGCTTTGTTTCCAGCCGCCATACCGAAGACGTGCTCTCCGTGTGCCGTCGGGCCGCATTGGCTCAAACCAATGGCCATATCGACCCGGTCGAACTGATCCGTTGGCTTCAGTCTCAACGTGCTCAAGGGCGCTCATTGGCGACCATCGCACGGCAACGCCGTATTTTGCAGGCTGTACTCCATTGGGGCGCCGAACTAGGATTGTGCCCCTTGATCCGACTGCCACAGATCAAGGTGCCCCCGCCTGCGCCGGAGGCCTGGAGTGTCGAACAGGTAGGCCGCATCTTGCAGACGGCCAGCCAATGGCCGGGGCGAGTGGGCCGCTGGCCTGCCAAAGACTGGTGGCCCGCCTTGATCTTGGTGGTCTATTGGACTGGCGCCAGGATCGGCTCGATCCTAGCGGCCAAGCCCAGCGAGTGGGATGGTCAGTATCTCATATTGCGGCACACCAAAACTGGCAAACAAGCGGTTTATCGACTGCACGAGCAGGCCGCCGCAGCGATTGGCCGGGTGTACGATCCGAAGGCAGAACGACTCTTTGCCTGGCCGCATTGCCGAACGCATCTATTTGTGGTGTTTCGGCGAATCGTGGAAGCCGCAGGCGTAACAGCACCGAAAGGCACGAGCAGTCTCTTTCACCGGCTGCGGAGAACATGCCTATCGTATTGTTGGGCTGCCGATCCTGCCGTTGCGCAGAGGCAGGCAGACCATGCCAGCGCCGAAATAACCCGACGGCATTACGTCGATCCCCGCATTGCACAACAGGCCAAGACCGCCGCCGATGTCTTGCCGGTGCCAGAGTATCGACCTGGACCGGTCCAGTTGCGGCTCTTTCCGGAGACCAAGACCGCCTAGCCGTAGGCTATACTTGGATAGGCAAAGTTGTTTTTACAGGAAAATTTTTACTGGACACTTGGGTAAGTGAAACAAACTGCCATGATGACGCCGAAACGAAAAGAACCCGACTTGAGCACCTACGCTGGACGCTGCGGCGCCAGACTCCGAATGCTCCGAGAGAAAAAGGGGATCACAGTCGAACAAATGGCCGCTCGTCTGGGAGTGTCCTATCGAACCATCTATCGTTGGGAATCCGGAGACCACGATCCACCTTTCAACCTATTGCCGAAAATTGCCAATATTTTGGGACTTCATTCCCCAAAAGAAGTCCTTGCCGAGCAATAAGTTACGACAAAAATCGAAAAAATTTTCAAAAACCTATTGACATTAACCGTCCAATTGCTACAATCCAGGTAGCCTGGGTGGCTTCCTGGAGCAAAAAGACAATCGGACCCCGGTGGGCTAAGACATTCCAGGTAGCCGATCCAGGCCCCACCGGGGTTTTCGTTTGCATACACGTCCCACTAAAAGAAAGGGGCTTGCCGTGTTCACGCCGGAGCAAATGCGGGAGTTCGTCGACAAGGTACGGGAAATGCGGAAGACACAAAAGGAATATTTCCGGAAAGGAATTTTCCTATCTCGATCTTTTGCCGCCTTAGAAGCAGCAAAGCAACTCGAAGCCTACGTTGATGGAATGATCCAGCAGTTTGATCTGTTGGTGGAGCAACAGGCCCAAAAGCAGCAGAGACAGTTCTTATAGATATGCCTAACTCGGTGGTGCTAGCCTGGCTGTCTCCTGGGGGCCGCTGTGTGGCAAGGCCCGGCAGTCCCAAACCCATTTTCCTTCCCTGGCAGAACCGAGCAGGGCGCTCCCCAACGGGGCTGCCGGGCCGAAGAAAACCTGCCTGGCCGGGAAGCCAAGGGCTATCCGTGGCCTTGGTGTCCCAAGTGCGGTGCTTGGGGGGCCACATCCGGCTTCAGGTCATATTCCTAAGGTTCGGGGACATTGGAGAAGCTTCCCGGCCAGGTTTTTCAGAAAGGAGACTCCACGATGATCGCAAAGCACACGAAGAGCATTCGGGTAGTGTCTAATGAACAACAAGAGCAACCTACCGCCGAATACAAACGGTGGGTCGACGAGTTGCTGGAGCAAAAGCGCTACATTGCGCAATTGCAAGCGGAACTGGACCAGCTGCGGGAAGTGGTCAAAGAGAAAAAAGAAGATCTAAAGTCAGCAGAAGCGCGCCTGTTTGCTCTTATTGAAGAAGCTGGTCAACAATATCTGCCCTTTACCGATGCGACGCCGTCGGAAGCGACCCAAGAATCGGTGGACGCGTAACGCGCCCCGGTTGCATATCTCTTCTTGTCGAGCGAGGTGTCCGATAAAGAAACCCAGGAGGAAAAGTATGAGTAGCGATGATGTAGTGAAAATGGTAGCCCAAGCTTGGGGCCTGCCGGTCCAATGGCTTTATGGGCTATGTCAACTGATCGACGCCATGCAGTGGGAGGCGACAGACCTGCGTCGATTATTAGGTGTTTGTCGCCAGCACGGCGACGCCGCCATGTTACTAACCATATGCGAATGGCTGCAGGAGGAAAGCTCAAACCCTTATTGGCGGCGCAGTGTGCGCAAGCTGCAAGCGCACTGGAGTAAAGACGGCACAATTTGTTTCACGTTGCCCGCAGAAGCAATGGTCGACTTTGAAAAGGCTCCATGCTGTACGGCGAAAACGATGCTGGAAGGACGGCTCAAAACCACATAACAGAAAGGAATATCCAATGTCCACGGAACTGTGGTATGTCTTGGTGCGGTGTGATAACAAGGAGCACGCCGAACTAGTGCAACACCATCTTCGGCGGAAAGTTCGCAGATTAACATTGCGAATCCGTGTCGTTCCGGGCGTATCGTCGGAGGTTATCCCGGATGCTCCGGAGGCTCCATACCCTTCCGGTGGCCATGATGCGGTGGAGCGAGAACTGGACGATCGGAAACTTGGGTACGATCCCGCACAACCCCCACCAGCGGCAGAAGCCGCCACCGAAGAACCATAACTCGGGGAAACCTGCGTATGCAGGATGATTTCTGCTGGTGGTGGTGGATACGCATAGACGAGCCGACACTGCGAGAACTCCTGCGCCGGCAGGCAGATAGCGAAGCAAGCGGCAGGCCGAAAAGGCCTGGGGAGGTGCAAGACGTAAATGCCTCCGAATCGGATGCCGCTCCGTGCGTGCGGACCCCCGTCCGATTCGGAGGCGCACAAAAGGGAGGTCGTTTCATGAATGATGAAAAGATCGATGTATTGCTCGACGCCATTTCCGAGCGTCTGGCGAAGCGGTCTAATGCAGGACAACCCCACCCTGCCCCCATGGGGTTTCAAGCTGGTGTGCCTGCTCAACAGATGGGGGTTATGTCAGGCAGTCCATCGCCTGTGATCACTGGTGTTAGCGTGCCGCTGGTCTGGCCTATGCCGGATGGCCGAGAACTCGCTATCCGGATCCATTTCACTGCAGAATCGGCCCAAAGCTGGCAGCACATCCAAGCCCTGGTCAACTGGTGCATGCAGGCTTACGGCCAGTATCTCGCCGCCAAGCGACCCTGGAGCGGCAAGTACAACAGCAATTACGAACGAGATCGTTACTCCGACCGAAGGAGGTACTGACCATGAACTGGCTTGTGCCACCGACGCATCTGACGCTGGACATCGAAACAGCAGCTGGGGACCCCACGGAGGCGGAAGCTGCCCTTCGGTGGAGTTTCTGCCCGAACCCAAACTGGAAAGCAGCGACCATCGGCGAACGCTATCTGGAGGCGCTGGAGCGGAAGAAAGAGCGGCTTGCCCTGCTGGACACCGCACCGATCATCTCCGTGGCGCTTCGCACGCCGATCGACTGCCGCTTGCTCCATTGGATGTCCCTGGACGTGCAGCAGATTTCCGGGGTGCCGCTAGAGCGGCTAGCTGATGAAAGGGCCATGCTCCAGCGGCTCCGAGAATATTTAGAAACCTGCGGACCGGAGACGATTTTAGTCGGCCATAACTTGCGGCATTTTGACCTGCCGAAAATTCGGCTGGCCATGATTCGCTGGGGGCTTCGGTTGCCGGCCTGTCTTGCTAATCCAGACCAGCCCACCTACGACACGATGTCCATGTGGCGACACTTCAGTACTGATGACAAGTCCATGATCAGCCTCGACGAGTGTTTGACGCTTGTCGGCCTTCACAGCCCGAAAAAAATTGTTACCGGTGCCGATGTACCGAGGCTTTACCAGAAAGGCGATTATCTGGCCATAGCGGCCTATGCGATTGCCGACGTGCTGGCGCAGGATGAACTCTACCTGTGGATGACCGGCCAGACGTCGGACCGTGCCGTCGAAGAGGTAGCGGTCCCGACGGTTCCATCTGAAGCATCTGAGACAGTGCCGCTCATTACGGCGTCCCAGAATCCTGTGGTTTCTGCTTCGGCTGAAGCTACGCCATCGACAGAGCCGGCCGTGGGTGCCGATGCGCAAGCGGTGTCAGCATCGACGTCCGCCACGCCTACCCCGGCCGACGATATCACCACCATCCTTGCGGAATTGGGTATTCCCTGAAACTTTTTTGCCTGAAGGGAGGTCCAAGCGATGATTCGTATGGTAGAAATCCAAAATGTAGGCCCGATTGAGAAATTGAGCATCCCGTTACCGGCTTCTGGAGTCGTGGTCCTCCGAGGCCGAAATGGCGTCGGAAAAAGCCATGCCCTGGCCGCCGTGGACAGTTTGGTTTCTGGCCGCGGGAAGCCCCCCTGTCGAGACGGTGCAGAAAAGGGGCTAGTCGAGGGTTTGGGTGCCCGGCTTACCATCGGGCGGAGCCAGCGGCGAACCGGAGAGGCTGAGGTCGTTACTCTGGAAGGGCGACTCGACATTTCCCAGTTAGTCCAGCCGCCTATTAAAGATGAAGAGGCCGCGGACCGCCAACGGATCAAAGCTCTTGTCCAGCTTTCCGGACAGTCCGCGGACCTCAACGCCTTCGCCAAAATTTTACCACCAGGAATGAAACTAGACGAGCTGGTTCCCCCCTCAGAGCGTTCCGATGACCCGGTCCAGTTCGCTGGCCAACTGAAACGGGCTTTAGAATCTGAGGCCAGGCGAGTTGAAAAGCACCTTGAATCGCTTCGAGTTGAACTTGCCGCTGTAGAACAACAGATCACTGAACCGCCGCTGGCGGGGGTTCCACAGGTCGAAGAGGCCCACCTAGCTAAGGCTCAGGAGGCGTATGTGGCGGCGCAGAAGGCAGAGGCGGCCCTACGCGTGCGTGCTGAAGAGGTCGAAAAACGCCGCAAACAGGCCGCACGAGCCCAGTCGGTGTTAGACGCGCTCCTGGCAGATCAAGCAAGTTATAACGTGGAATCGCTGCAAGCTCAAGAACAGGAGCTAACAAATCAAATCAAAAAGCTCGAACAGGCCTTAGCCGTCGCTAAAGAGAGACTCAGTCATGTCCAGGCAGACCTTAGTAAAGCTCGGCAGACGCGAGAACAGATCCAGAAGCTCAAACAGGTTATAGATGAAGCTCCTGAACCAATTTCTCAAGCCGATCTGGATGCGGCACACCAGGCCGTGGAGCAGTCCAGGCAAAACCTGGAGCGCTTAGAACACCTCCGTCGCAATCAAGAGCTTGCCGCAAAGTCTCAGCAATTAAGCGATACAATCCGCCGTGGCGAGGCTGTGGCCGCACTGATACGCGAGGCGGCCCGGAGCACCGATCAGGTGCTCTCCGACATGGTATCCCAAGTTACCAGTCGGCTCCGGGTTGAAGGGGGGCGGCTCGTTTGCGATACGGACCGGGGGGTCGAACCCTTCGGGGAACTCAGTCCAGGGGAGCGATGGCGGATTGCTCTGGAGGTGGCTGCTCAGCAGGTAGGGCAAGGCGGTCTGGTGACGGTGCCACAGGAAGCATGGGAAGCTCTGGACCCGGTCAACCGGGCCGAAATAGCCCAGATTGCCCGACAGGTCGGTGTGGTGATTCTCACCGCCGAAGCAGACGCTGCCGAGACCATTCAGGCAGAGATTCTCAGGTAAGGAGGCTGAGGCATGATCCGGCAACCGTTTGTCTACCTGGCTTCACCTTATCGGCATGAAGACCCCCAGGTCATGCACCGGCGTTTCGAACAGACACTTTCGGCCATGATCCACATGTGGCAAATTGGCTACCCCGCCTATGCACCGATTGCTTACACCCATCCGATTGCTGTTCATGTGCCCACGGTAAGGGATCAGGAATACCAGGTCTTCGACGATCGTATCTTGGCGATTGCCGATGAACTATGGGTTCTCAAACTGGACGGATGGGAGCAGAGCCAAGGAGTGCAGCATGAAATTCTCATGGCCGAAAAACTCAACAAACATGTTCGCTATGTTCCCCTCGATCATCTGAGCCAAAACGATATTACATGGCAAAACCTACATGAAGAACTGGTTGGGTGGTCCAACCGACGCAATGAACTTCGTAACGCATAGGATGCTGTCCACATGGAAGAAATCCGTATCGGGAGCAAGGTATACCGAACGCCTTATCAGTTACTACGGCCCTTAACAGAAGAAGAGTACCAGGCCTTGAAGGCTAGTGTTGCCTCCCACGGCATTACCAGCCCCGTCGTGGTTACCGAAGATGGCCACGTCTTGGACGGTGTCCATCGACTCCGCATTGCCAAAGAATTGGACCTGCCCCCTTCGGCCATTCCGACGGTGGTGGTACCTGGTCTTGCTGAAGAAGAAAAAATTGCCCGGGCCGTTGCCCTCAATGCGGCACGTAGGCAACTCTCAAAAGATGAACTCAAAGACCTGGTCGTCCGACTCCGCCAAAAACATCGCCTATCCTACCGACAGATCGAAGAAGCTACGGGGGTGCACAATACCACGGCTATGCGATGGTGTGGGGAAGACGTTTCACCTGCTGCAAATGCAGCACCTGAAAATCTCCTGGAAGCCATCGGGGCCGACGGCAAGGCTTACCCATCAGAGCGGCTTTCTCCGGAGGACTTGGCTGAGCGGCGAAGGCTGGTGCGGGAACTTCGAAACGCTGGTTACACCCTGGAAGAGATTGCCGAAGAGCTTGGCATTTCCATCGGAACCGTCCATGCCGACTTGCAGGCCGGAGCGGTCGTCTTAACCACCGCCGCAAAAGACCATCGGGTAGCCAAGGCATTGGAAACTGGCGTTGTTCTGGATCGGCCCGTTGCCAGCGATACCGATCTCCTCCGAGCTGCCCGACAACGGGAACGGGAACTCCACCGCTTGCAGGATCAAGAGCGGGTGTCCGGCAGCGCGGAAACCCTGGCAGAACTGATCGAGGCAGGAAAACGGTTTGCGACGATTGTGCTGGACCCACCATGGGATTGGGACGACGAAGAAGACCACGAGCAGTTTGGCCGGGGAAGACCAACCTATGCGATGTTGCCCTATGAGAAACTGTTGGACCTGCCGGTTGGCCAATTAGCCGAAGACAATGCCCATTTGTACCTGTGGATTACCTGCCGGTCCCTTCCTAAAGGTTTTGGTCTGCTCCGGGAATGGGGGTTCCGGTACATCACCACTCTCACGTGGTGTAAACCTTCCTTTGGCATGGGGAATTACTTTCGGGGATCGACGGAACATGTGCTGTTCGGTGTGCGGGGGAATTTGCCGCTGCGGCGGCATGATGTCGGAACGTGGTTTCAGGCAGCCCGTGGACCGGACGGGCATTCCAGTAAACCCCAAGAGTTCTTTGATCTAGTGGAATCTTGCAGCCCCGGCCCGTACTTGGAAATGTTCGCTCGACGGGAGCGCCCAGGATGGACCACCTGGGGACCGCCGGATGGTGAAGGCATATAGTTTTCGAGAGAAACTTTTGTGGAGCCAAGGGCAGTCGGCAGGTCAACGCATTGCTGACATTTTGCTTCATGCCATCCCTGGCGCATGGCGTGTCCGGCAAGCAAGCGCCCACGACGACCGTGCCGGAGTAGACTACTGGGTCGATCACGCTCGGGGCAGACCGCTTGCCGTCGACGTGAAGGTACGGGACGTAGATTACCTGGCCAAACGGGGAGAAGATGACCTTGCTTTGGAAACATGGTCGGTAGTCGAAGAGCGAATTGTCGGTTGGACACGAGATGAGCAGAAAGGCTGTGATTACATCTTGTGGTTTTGGCAAGACACCGGACGGTGGTGTTTGGTTTCGTTTCCCCAACTGTGTCGTGTTTTCCAGCGCCATTGGCAGCGTTGGACCAGGATGTATCCTGTGTTTCGCCAAAAAACGCCGGAACGAAACTACCATAGTGAATGCGTGTTTGTGCCTCGCCAAGTAGTATGGCGAGCTATTTACGAAGAGTTCGGCGGAAACCCTGTTAGTAGCTTACAGAAATAGCAGGTCGATGGTGACCACAACGCTGACTCGTACGCAGCGGAAGGGGGTTCGACTCCCCCCGACAGGCCCCGGCTAGACGCTCAAAGCAGAAGACCTATAGAATACCAGGACGGACTCCTCCATGGCAGGCGATTGGATTCCCATCTCGGTGGAGTTGCCGAATAAACCGGAAGTGGTCCGGCTGGCTATGGCGCTTAAATGTTCCACGGACGAGGTTGTCGGTCTGCTAGTCCGTTTCTGGAGCTGGGCCCAGGCCCACACAGCCGATGGATCGCTGCCGTATATGGATGCTGATACCCTGGCGGTGGCTACCCATATACGAAAGGCGTTTTTTGTCGAGCTGCAAAAGGTGGGCTGGCTCCTGGTTTCAGATTCGGGGGTGAGCATCCCGGCCTTCGATCGGTGGTTCACGGGAGCGGCCAAACGCCGGCTGCAAGAACGCTCCAGGAAACAGCAACTCCGCCAAAAGGGGATACCCAATCCCCCAACAAGTACGTCCGCAGTTTGTCCGCAATTTGTCCGCAATTTGTCCGCAATTTGTCCGCAATTTGTCCGCTTAGAAAGTGGACAAGAAGTGGACTATAGAAGAGAAGAGAATATATATACGTCGTCGACGACGACGTATATAGGCGACGCTCCGGAGGAAACTCCGGAGGTGGCCCAGGAGGACCCGTCTGGTCAAAGCGATGCGGGTCTGCGCTCGGATTTTGAGCGTTTGGCTGCCTGTTGGCCGCGTGGCTGGCCACGACAGGAGCGGGATCGCCGCCTGCTAGCACGGCTCCTGGTGGCTCAAGCCAGGGGAAAACCTTGGGCTAAAGCCATCCTGGACGCCTTCTGGGAAGCACTGCAGGCTGGGCCAAAGCCCCGAAATCCCGGGGCCTACCTGCAGTCGTTGGCCATGCGGCAAGTGCCGTCGGACGAGCTAGCCTGGTTCAACGGGCTTGCCGTGCCGGATTGGGTGCATCAGGCGCCACTGCCTCGCAAGCCGGCCTGCGCCTGCTCCAAGCCGCCGCCTAACGGCTCGCCGCCCCGCAGCCCCGAAGAAATCGCCGCTACCAAGGCGATGCTCCAGGAGTGCCTGGCCGTGGTCCGGGGTGGCATAGTGGGATCGCCCCACTTACGGAGTCCCCCTGCCGATGTTTTACCGCAGTGAAGTGGGAGTAGTGTTCTGGGTTTCTGGGCTGCCGGCGGCCAAGGGGAGCCTACGGGCTGTGCCGATCCGACGGGCCGACGGCTCGCATACCATGCGGCTGGTGCAGGATCGGCGGATTTCCGACTGGGTGGCAACCGTGCGGACCATAGCCGCTCAGGTCTTCGGGCCGGAGCCGCCTTGGACCGGTCCAGTCCGGGTGTACGTATGGTTTACGTTCCCCCGGCCTAAGAGCCACTACCGGGGCGGCAAACCTGGTCCAGGACGCCTTCGGCCCGACGCTCCCGAGTCGGTTACCCGTAGGCCTGACCTGGACAAACTGCTCCGGGCTGTGCTGGACGCCCTGACCGGGGTGGTCATTGCCGACGACGCCCAAGTGGCCGAAATCCGCACCATGAAACACTACGCCGCCAAAGACGGCAGCCCCGGCGCGAGCATCACGGTCTGGCGATTGCCTAAGTAGCCTACAGCCAACCGGCGGTCCAGAACCCCCTGGTTCGGGGGCCAGGGAGCGCATAAAATACCTTACAGCAAGGCCATTCGACGGCCTATAAAAAAAGGGGGGGGCGAGCCGTCGAACCGCCTGCGGCCGTCTATGTATCAACCCACCATCCAAGGAGGCTTGGCGGCACGGATGCCCAAGCCGAAGACGATCGATCTAGAGCAGGTTCGGCGTATGGCCGCCTGCGGCTGTACGGACCGAGAGATCGCCTTCATCCTAGGCGTGTCGGAGAATCTTTTGCGGCGCAAAGCGCGACAGGCGTTGGATCAGGGCCGGGCGCAGCTGCAAAAGAGCCTACGGCGCAAGCAGTTGGAGATGGCACGCCGCGGCTCGGTGCCCATGCTCATCTGGCTCGGCAAGCAGTACCTGGGCCAGCGCGACCGCCAAGACATCCTGCAGACTCAGCGGACGGTCGAAATCGTCGAACAGGTCGTCTGGCCCGAAGACCCGCAGGAAGCTTCCCAGAACGATCCCAGGCAAGGAAGCCAGGATGAAGCCCACGTCGGCTAAAAGCAGGCTCATCATTCAGCTCACGCCGCAGCAGCGGGAGTTTGTGCTGGCGCGGACGCCGCTAGTGGGCTTGGTGGGCGGCCGGGGCTCAGGCAAGACCACGGCCGGCGCCTATCGCGTTCTCCGCCGGGCCGAGCCGGGCCGAACCTATCTGGTCGTTGCGCCGACGTACACGATGTTGCGTGATTTTGCCTGGCCGACGCTCTTGCGCCTAGGCCGCTTGACGCACACGGTCCGCTCGATCCGGCCCAGTCGCATGGCCGTAGAACTGCACCATGGGGCCGAGGTGCTCTTTCGCTCGGCCGATCAGCCTGATCGGCTCCGTGGCCTTTCCGTAGCCGGGGCCTGGCTGGACGAAGCCAGTCTCATGGACCGGCAGGTCTATGAGGTGGTGCTGTTTACCTTGCGGGAGCAGCCTGGCGCGTGGCTGGCAGCCACCTTCACCCCGCAGGGAATGCGGCACTGGACCTATGAGCGGTTCGGCCGGCCCTCAGCGGATTGCACACTGGTCCATGCGCCTACCCGGAGTAACCCCTTTCTGCCAGCAGACTTTCTCCGCCTGGTCCAGCAGGAGGCCACAGGCCGACTAGCGGCCCAGGAACTAGAGGGCCAGTTCATCTCGATGGAAGGGGCCGAATGGCCCGCGGAGTTCTGGGGCGATTGGATCTGGGTCCAACAGGACCAAATGCCTAGGCTGGCCGACTACCAGGTGCGGGTCATCGCCGTCGATCCCAGTCTGGGTAAGCGAGACAAGCAGGGCGACTACTCGGCCATTGTCTTCTTGGGGCTGTGCCGGGGCCTGCTCTGGGTGGCCGCCGACTTGCAACGCCGGCCACCCTACCAGATCGTGCAGGATACGATCCGCTGGTGCGATCGTTGGCAGCCGCAGTTTGTGGGGATCGAAGCCAACCAGTTTCAGCAACTGCTTGTGCATGAGTTTGAGCGGCAGACGGCGGGGCGATTTGGACTCAGTTGGCCGACCTTCCAGATCGACAACCGCGTGCCCAAGTTAGTGCGCATCCGACGCCTGGGCCAGTACATTACCCGCCGAGAGCTACGCGTGCTGGATGATCCCGGCGGCAGGCTCCTGGTGGGACAGCTGCAAGATTTTCCCAACGGACAGCACGATGACGGTCCGGACGCCCTGGAAATGGCTATCCGACTCATCCTGGAACTAGCCGGAGGCTCTTACCATGACGAACAACCACACGACGTCCCCCCTGCCGGTCCATGACCAGCCGCAAGACGGCAGGCCCGGCGGTCCGCCCCTGGACCCCCTGCTGGAATCCATCCAGCTGCTTACCCGCTGGCTGGACCGGGAAGATGATCTACCCAGTTGGATTCCGCTGGGTCTGGTCATGGACCAGGACGGCAGCACGCCGTACCGGACCGAGGGCGACCTGGCTTTGATCCGGCAGGAGTGCCGCTGGCTGGCCGCAAGCCACCCGTTTGCTTTTTCGGCCATCGAAAACCGCATCAGCTACGTGGTCGGAAGCGGCCATCAGTACAAGCTGCGTCCTAGGCCAGCAGCCCAAATCGACCAGACCACCATGGAACGGATCGACGCGGAACTCTTGGACTTCCAGGAGCGGCACGACTGGGGCCTACGCCAACAGGAAATCCAGCGCCGCATGGACCGGGACGGCGAAGTCTTTTTGCGTCTCTTTGACGACGCCGGACGGTTGACCGTGCGGTTTGTTGAGCCGGAGCAGGTTCGCCAGCCGCCTGGCCGACAGGAAGCGCCCTTCGGCATCGAGACCGATCCGCTGGATGCGGAAACGGTCCGGGCCTACTGGGTCCAACTGGACCTCCACCAGCCAGGCAGTTTTCAGCGGATTGCGGCCACTCAGGTCCAGCACCGCAAGGCCAACGTGGATCGCACCGCTCCGCGTGGCCTGCCGCTCTTGTGGCCGGTCCGGCACAACCTGCGCCGGGCCTGGAAACTGTTGCGTAACATGAGCACGGTAGCCAGCATCCAATCGGCCATTGCCATCGTGCGTCGGCACACCGGCGCCACGGCCGGCAGTATCCAGCAGTACGTGGCCCGGCTGGCCAGCTTGCAACAGACCGACTCTTCGACCGGCCAGACGAAAACTTACCAGCAGTTTCCCCCCGGCGCCATTGTGGACACTCCGCCTGGCGTGGAGTACACCTTCCCAGCAAGTGGCATCGACGTTGCCAAGTACGTCGTGGCCCTCCAGGCGGAGTTGCGCGCCATTGCCGCCCGGCTCTGTATGCCAGAGTTTATGCTCTCGGCCGACGCCAGCAACGCCAACTACGCGTCGACCATGGTGGCCGAGGGACCGGCCGTCAAAATGTGCGAGCGGCTCCAGGCGGAGATGATCTGGTACGATATCCAGATCCTGCGCCGAGCGCTGGAGGTGGCCGAACGGGCGGGCCGATTGCCCGACGGCGTAAGCCGCCTGGTGGAAATCGACGCCGAGGCCCCCATCGTGCTGAGCCGGGACCGGCTCAAAGAAGCCCAGGCCGATCAGATTCTCTTGACCCTGGGCGTGGTCAGCCCGCAAACCGTAGCGGCCCGCCACGGCTATAACTACGAGCAAGAACGCTCCCTCATGGACCAGGCCGCCGAGTAACCCCTGCTATCCCCAACTGTTGGGAAAAGGCTAAGGAGTTTCGGCCGATGATCCCATTGCTGGAAGCCAAACCAGGCCGGCCCAGGACCAGCCTGTTGCAAGAGCGATTGGCTGCACGGTTCCACCAGCGTCAAGTCCAGCTGCTTCAGGCCGTGCAGCAGGCCGCCGTGGCCATCCGACGACGATACCGCAGTCTGGCCGGCCCGATCGCCGAACTGGCTAGCCGCGTGGGCCTGGTAGGCCTAGCCAGCCTGCGCCGCCGGATCGAGCAACTTCTGGGCCAGGCACGGCAGGCCCTGCAAGACCAGCTCATCCCGCTGGGCCTTCTGGGCTACCGAACCGCCGGCCAGGCCGTGCTGGACGCCCTGCCTGCCGAGTGGCTTCCGGTGTTTGCTGGGCTGGCGGCGGCCAAAGCCAAACTGCCGGTCCGAGAAGCCACCGTGCCAGAACCCCAACAACCAGCCTGGCAGGTCCGCTACGACTGGGAGCCGATCGTTCGGGGAGCGATTCGGGGGCAAAAGGCGAAGGAGTTTGTCCAGTCGCTGCTTTTCCCGCCACCCAAGGAAGAGCAGGTCACGGATTGGCTCATTTCTGCCCCGCCGGGCGGCCTGTCGTGGCAGGAGCGCTTGCGCCGCTGGGAAGAACCAGTCCGGCAGGCCATGTTCAATGACCTGGTTCATGGCCTGGTGGCCGGGGAAAACGTCGATGGACTCCGGGCTCGGCTGGAGCGGTGGACCGACGGCCTGGCCTACAAAGCGCAGCGGATCGCTCGGACCGAAGGCTGTCGGGTGGCAGAGCGGGCTGGCCGTAGCGCCTTCCAGGGCATGGGCGGCATGCTCCAGGGCCTGCAGATCGTGGCCGTCATGGACGAGTGGACCCGGCCGCACCATGCCGCCCGCAACGGCCGCATCTATTGGCAAGGTCCCGACGGCCTGTACCGGGACGAGCGAGGCGAGCTTCTGCCGGACCTACCTGACGAACCAAACTGCCGCTGCATGACCATCCCGGTGCTCCGGCCGCCGCCGGAATGGGCCCAGAACCCAGCCGCTATGGCCGCCTTCCAGACTGCCA
>Ga0308397_1000325_pt1 | contig 36211 bp, 29 predicted proteins | sample Hotspr20SampleT8_FD_202356 | JGI IMG/M metagenome (GOLD analysis project Ga0308397, IMG submission 202356) | Hot spring phototrophic mat microbial communities from Mushroom Spring, Yellowstone National Park, Wyoming, United States - 20051001_T8 ...
CACTGCTCAGTTTTTCAAAAACATCACTCAATCTCAATGACGCTTCAGCTAGTCTTCTCTGCGCTTGAAGCGACACTATGTTACTACCTAATGTTATCGGCATCTTTCACTCACCTCCAACTGTTTTAAATATCGGCCAAGTATGGCAAAAACTTTAGTTGAAAATTTCACTCGAAATAAAAAATTTTTTAACAATCAGTTAATAAAGAGATCTCAAAAAAATCTCGCTCACCTCGTCTTACACACTTGACCTTAAGTGATATGTGCCTATCAAAAGGTGAACTACTAGGATGGAGTTTAATTTCACTAAACTCATTTTCCTTCAGTTTGAAACCCAATCTTGACTTGATAAAACTTTCCACTGTAGTTTCATCTTTTTGAGGATAATTGCTTAATCCAAGACGATCAAACAAATCTGTCACCAACGAATCCCCCGGAACAATGACGCTGGACTCGGACGAAAAGGTATCAAACTCAGGCACAGAATCGGTTTCATCATAAATCTCACCAACAAGCCTTTCTATGATATCCTCAAGAGTTACAATTCCATCTACACAACCATGCTCATCAACTACAAAAGCCATATGAACCCTCTCAGACAGCATTTTCTTTAGAGCAGATTTGAGAGGCTGGTCTTCAAACAAAAAAATAGGAGGTATTAAAAACTTTTGCAAACAAAATGGTTCATTTTTTATGATAACTGCTTTCAAAACATCTTTTGCAAGTATCACACCAACAGGATTATCAAAGGATTCTTCCACCACCGGATATCGAGAATATTTACTGGAAAGCAAACATTGCAGAATCTCGTTTTCAGTAGCATTATAGTTGATGTAAGCTGCCTTTGAGAAATGCGTAAAAACATGTTTAACTGTTAATTTTTTCAAAGCCTCAGGACCTCTCTTAATTCTCTCCTCAAGATCAGATACTTGGATTGGTTTATTGATACGAGAAGCAAATTTAATTAACAAAATAATTGCTATACCAGCTAAAAGCCCAGCTAAGAACCAATAATTAGGGTCCACAACCTAAAAAACAAAACCTATTGTAAAGTAAAAAGCGTTTTCTTTTGAGGCCGCATTCTCAAGTAATGCCTTAGCATAATCTAATCCCAAAGGTCCTATCGGAGTTAAGTAACGAAGCCCGAGCCCTAAACCTATCCCAGCATGATCCCTTGCAAATTTATCTAAAGCTCCAGCATCACCGAAAACCACAGCTCCCAAATCCTCCATAAACTCGTAAATTAGCTCTGACTTGGAGTAGAAGAAAGTTTCTCCTCCCATAGGGCTTCCTACCTCGCCAGTTTCCCCCAAACCATTAAGGTTATATCCTCTTACGCTGTCCCTGCCCCCTAGAAAATACCTGTTAGGTCCCTCTACATAATCATCTAACAATGGACGAATAAACCCCGCGTTAAAACTTTGATGAAAGTACAAATCTTTGGCAACGTCAATTCTGTAACCAACCATACCCTTCAACTCAAAGAAACTCTGATTCGGAAAACTAAGCCTGCTTTCTAATTCCCATTTCCAGCCTTGAGTTTTAATATTCATATTTAAATCGCTCATATCGACCATCTTTACTGCCAAAAAAGGAGCAACAAAATCAGACTTCTTAAACACAAAATCGCTTGCAACATTGAAAAGATCATAATAATCAACGCCCGCAGACAAGTTTAAATTCACTTCTCTCTGTAAATTCGCCGTAGCAGAAACTTTTGCATGTTCATACTCAAATGGCAAAGCTGAAACGACAGACCTGCGAAATAAAGCAGAGTAGTCCCATGAAAAGCCCCTTCCTTTAGTTGAAGGATAAAGAAAAGAAAGTACCGTGGAACCGGAGTTTAATGCAGAAAAATCCTCTTTCATATAAACATCTACTTTAGACATCAATGTTCTACCTTTTGAGAACCAGCTTTGGTTGGAAAATATTAATAGACTGTGCCAACCTAATTCTGAGCTAAAACCTCCTCCGATTTGCAACTCATCAGAGTAGACGGCGTCACAAAGAATTGATAAAACCCCGGTTTTTGGATCGAAATCAAAAGCGGAAATTCGTCCAAATCCTTCATTAATCAATATTGATTTAATTAACTTGAAAGTATCCCTCGAAGCAGCTCGCCCTTTAAACTCATCAAGTTTTTGAATTAACGACACTGGTATTTTAGATCCCGCCAATAAATGAACTTCCTTAATAATTTGAAACTCTAAATCCTTCACAAGCAGATACTTCTTACCTTCACTAGCGAAAACCTCCAATCTCCACTTACCGTATCCTTTCTGTAAAAGAGCTAATTGAACAGCTTGAAGTACACTGACTTCATCACCTTCGATGAAATCAGGTAAGTCTAATTCCGCAAGTTTTTCATCTACCATGATAAAAAAACCTTCTCCAAGTTGAGTGGAGCTAGACTGGACTGTTAACAGATAAAGGGTGGGTTCGGCTCTAAAGATGCTAAATTTTCTTATGACCTTGTTGCACTTTTGCGCCTCAGAGTTAGCTAAATCTATCATTTCTTTTAAGCTCGCTCCTTCCAAATTTTCTAAGGCAGAGCATTTCTCCTGAGACGAAGTTTCTTCTCTGACCCTTATCTTAAAAGGCAATTTTTCAACCTTAATAAAAACAGAGCTGTTATACTTTTTGATTTCAAAATTGTAGTTTACATTGAAAGTTCTAAAAAAAAGTTCGTTGAGAGCACTAGCATATCGAGTTAAATCAAGCTTGTTAGTCTTGTCAGTTAAGTAATTTAGGTCCCTGACTAACACTTTCTTAAATTCGAACAAATGCTCGTTCTGCTGAAAAGCTTCCCTATTAAATTTTACAGTTATAAGATCGTCAAAATCTAAAAAAAGCTGGCAACTAACCAAACTTTCTAATTCTTCGCATCTAACCTCTTGCTTCAAAGATCTATAATATTTACCGTTTTCAAGTAACTCCAATTTAATGGAGCTTTTTAGCTCTTTTATAAGATCATCTGTGAAGGGTTTGCCTAAAAACTCGTTAACTTTCTTGACTCCAAGTGGAGCGCTATCAGGTTGCATAAGGATCTTGTTAAGCACATACTTCTTGCCTGACTCGATCAAAATATCCGCTTTAAGACAGTAATCAGCATAATCAAGTTTGCAAACGATGTTGACTTTACAGTTCTGAAAACCAACTTCTTTTAACTGATATTTGGTCCATTCTACCAGAGCTGGAAAAGATGATTTGCGAGCAAAAGAAACTTTCGGAAGCCTGTATTTTAGAACTTCAATAGCCTCCTTGTTGTCGCCTGATAATACGAACAAATTATTCTGCGAGTGCCTCCATTTAAAAACTACATCTCCAGCCACTTCAAGCCTTTTTAATAATGGATCGTCTATTAGGCTCCCTATAAATTCAACAAAAGGAAGGGGAACAAACTTCATCTTGAACCTTCTTTTTACTCTATCTACCTCGAAAGCTGACTCTCCTATAAAATATAAATTCGGGAAAATTTGTTTGCCCAAATAAAAAGAGTAGGTAGACTGACCTTCTTCAACCGATTTAACATCGAAAGACACGTCCTCTGGTAGCAGGAAGTTTCCCAAAGCCTGAGGGATAATCGGATCAAAAATGTCTTCTCTATCGATTAATTTAAGACCCTCAACATCTACAATAGTAGGATTAGGATCCTTGAGAAAAATAAGCCTCTGAATTTCTTGCTCCGAGAGGTATGGATTGGAAAGAAAGCTTATTCGGGGCTCAAAAACACTTCCCTCCAACTCAGCAGTAATCGAGACTGGATAACGGGGAGCATAAAAGAAAGTTTTCTTTGCTTCTAGATTAATAGTTAGTAGCTGGTTATCCCCGACCTCAACGAACCCGCTTATTATCTCAAAATAGTTGGCTCCTAACTTGATAAAACCTCCTAAAGATTGAAAGCTACCCGAAAAGTTAAGCACACCAGCCTGATTAAAAATTTCAAGCTGCCCCGCGAAGCTTGTTTTAATATTTGGGGTCGAAATCTGAATCTGGCTCAAAGTTTGTAAAAGCGCTTTGCCCTCTATTTTTCTGAGAAGATCTTTAAACACTGGTTTAAAGTTCTCCGTCGAGCGATCAATAAGTCTTTTCAGCAAACTAGGATTGGGGACTTTTACCCACCCATCTTTTAGTTTTAGATTCAGATTCAAAACTTTATCGAAAGTAAAATCCCCGCTAATATTTAGATTAAATAGTTGAGGTCTGTTGAAAGACGCATTGTTAAAGCTTCCTGACACTTTCATAGCTTCTAGCTCAAAGGGATTTCCTTCTCCTAATATTTCAAAACTTCCTCCATTAAATAATCCTTGCAATTCAAAACCTAAATAATTTTGCGATCCCCAGTTTGCTTGAGCCTTGATATTTTCCAGAAAAATGTGATTCACATAATCAAAAGCAAAGCCCTGCTCAATCAGAGCCCTGCTAGAAAAATTAACTAGGCTAAACTTTTGAAACCAAAACTCTGCCTCAACTTGGGCTGGCAAAAACATTAAGACCTCAGGAAAATGGTTTTTCAGGACCTCTTCAACCTGTAAATTTCCTGTCAAACTCACAGAGAAATTATCTAAAGAGCCTTCAGCGCTTAATTCGAAACTGCCTAGGATAGTTGTTTGATTTTTTTTTAGGTGAAGCTGATTTCCCTTAATTGCCAGCCCCGAAAATTGAATACTCAAAGGCTGATTTAAGACTGCCAGAGTAAGCCTGCCCTCTTCAATTGACCCATTCCAAAACCCATTTTCCCAACTAAATTTTCCCGTAACAAAAAAATCCTTATCTTGAATGTAAATTTGCGCGCGATCGAACGCAAATTCTGCGGCTGTCAAGCCCACATCACCCTTGATTTGACCATCGATAGATTTGAATTTGAAACCTTTTGTATCAAGCGCAAAATTAAACTGTTTGCCCAAAGCTTGAAAAGCTCCTTCAAAAGTTTTTCCAGAAATTTTTCCAGAAAAATTTGAGATTAACAAATTTTGATAAACCAGATCCTTTGCGTTGAATTCGAGCTCCCGAAGATCCACCCGAACAGTACTTACGAAAGGCGCGTCGAACTTTAAAGTTAAACCGCTTCTGTCTAAAACTCCCGCAAAATTAACTGCTAAGCCCTTAAACTCGAAACTAATTTTCGCTGCAATAACGGAATTTGGTGTTTTTGTAATCTCAACTATTAGATCTTTAAGTTTTAAATCATTAGATAACACAACCCTCTCGGCTCTTAAATCTACTGTACATTCTTTAATCAGGTCTGAGATCAACGATAGATTTGTTAAACCTAAAAGACTTCTATCAAAAACTGCATCTAGAAATAACGTGAGATCATCTAGCTCGTAACTTAAAATTTTCAGTCCATCGAAGCCCAAATCTGATTTAAGCTTGATAAGGTTGCCTTCGGCATCTACATCAAATAACCCTAACTGCTTGGCATTCGACAAGTGGCCTCTAATTTTTACGAAAGGGAAGATAAGTCCTTCGACATTTACGGCTTTATCTCCTAACTTTGCACGAAATTTAACAACCTCAGCGGAGTTATCCGTAACTTTAAGATGCACGGTTACATCTGAAGCTTTAAAGGAGTTCCAGATTCCCGACGACACATCCAAATTCAGATGTAATAAGGATGAATCTTCTCTAAAATAAGCTAACTCTTTAACGACTACCGTAGCTGGTTGTTGCTGGAAGATATCTTTAGCGTTAAAATCCACTACCGTCATTTTCCGCAAAAAAATTCTAATTTTCGGAGGCTCAGGGGAGTCTTCTGAAAGATAACTAATAAATTTGAATAATTCGGAACCAGGAAGAAAACTTTCAGCTGTAACATCCACAAGTCGTAAATCGAGTATTATTTTCCCCGACAACAAAACACTTAAGTTGAACTTGCCCTCTATAGTTTTCACAGTCAAAGGTCTGTAGCCGCTGCACGAAATCGAGGCCTTTCTAGCTTTTCCGGATAAGGTAAAAATGTTTAAGCTCCACTCAGAAGCTGAAAGAGAGCAGCTAGTGGAAATATTTATTTCGTGGTCTAAATAGTCAAAAAGAACTTTCTCTAAGGCAAGTTCTAGCGTTTTTAAACAAATAACCAGCAGAACTAGCCATCTAAATGCAAAAAAAAACAATTAATTATCACAGAGCGATTTCAATATTGAGCTAGGTCTAAACTTTACTACATATCTTTCCGGCAAGATAATTGCTTCCCCTGTTCTCGGATTTCTTCCTTTCCTTGGCTTTTTATGTAAAACATAAAAGGTGCCAAAGCGAGAGACAGTCAATTTTCTATTTGTTTTCAGGACTTCAACTATACACTCAAGAAGACTTAAAACTATGTTGTAAGCTAAATTTGCATTCCATAAATTAAGCTTCTCATCGATTAACTTAGCAAGAGACGCTTTACCTACAGTTCGGGGCATTCCTCCTGATTCTATTACATTAGAACACGTAAGCCTATACATCAACTGCTACTAAATCCTGCCTGTTGTAAATGCCGCTGATTTAGTAAAGTTCTTACGGTAAAGTTTCTATAATATTATTTCATGGATAATCTTTTAGAACGGATTAGATCAGTAAAATGTTTGGTATTGGGTGATTTAATTCTGGATAAGTACATTTTTGGTCAAGTATCTAAAATTTCCAGAGAAGCGCCGATTCCTATCCTTCAGGTAGAGAGCGAAGAGTATCGTCTCGGAGGAGCAGCTAACTCTGCAAATAATTTAAAACAGCTATGCGACGAAGTTTTTGTAGGGGGAATTATTGGAGCAGATTTTTTCAGCAAAAAATTAAAAGAACTTTTGGAAGTCAAAGGTATAAATTGTAAATATTTGCGCGAAGTTGACAATAAATCAATCTCAGTAAAGCAAAGATTTGTAGCGAAGAAGCACCAGTTACTAAGGGTAGACTATGATAGCAACCTTCAGGCCTCAAGAGATCTAATGGTTGACTTGCTCAACAGTTTGGAGGAAGACTTAGGCCAGTTTGACTGCATTCTCGTTTCTGATCACGACTTAGGATCTATATCCTCAGCTGTTTTTGATAGATTTTATGACTGGCGCCAAAAAGCGCTTGTATCTTTAGATAACCGCCCTTTGTTCCTCGATACTCGCCACACAAATTTTCCTAACTTAAAATACACAAGTGTTTTAAAGTTTAATGAGTTAGATGCCTCGATGGTGTACGGTAGCAAGCTTGCCAATCTATCTGACTTAAGCAAATTTGCAGAAAAAATCTTCTCTAAAAACCTATCCGAAGCGCTAATAGTAACTTTAGGAGAAAAAGGTTGCTTTTGGGCAACCAAGGATAAGTCTGAGTATCTAGAGGCTGCCAAGGTGGAAGTAAGCGACGTTACTGGGGCGGGAGATACCTTTTTGGCTGTATGTGGCTTGGGCTTTGTCGTTTCGAAGTCGTTAAGTATCTCTTGCAGATTGGCAAATAGAGCATCAGCTAAAGTGGTCTCCAAATTCGGAACAGCTGTTGTGGCAAAAGAAGAGATTAGCGAAGAAATTAAAAATTTGCTTTGGTAATTTTCTGAGTTGAAACTCGCTGTAGCTCTATTCCTGTTGTTTATATCTGTGGTGTATGCATCCTGGAAAGGCCCTTTGCTGAAGCAATTTCTTAGCATGCCATTGAGCTTGATTTTTATTTTTTGCGCATTTTACCTAATATCTCAATTAATAAGCGCTGTTAAATGGTTTATTCTGGTGCGTCTTGTATCCACTAAAACCACTCTTTTAGAGTGCGTAAAAGCTTATTTCATGGGCATGTATGCCAACTCATTCGGGCTTGGTATTTTGGGAGGAGATGTGGTTAGAAGCTTACTGGTTAAAACAGAAAGTAGAGAACTTGTAGCCGCAAGTGTAGTTTTCGACCGAGCTCACGGTCTCTTCATCCTTGCGTCAATAGGCTTTGTATCAGGTTTCTTTTCAAATGGGCAACTGACTTATACCCAAAAAGCAAGCTGGTTAATTCTTGTCCTTATATCCCTGGGACTTGCTGCCGTATTCGTTTTTTGGAGGTGGTTGGCTCAATTTATGCCAAGAGGGGGTGAAAATTTAAAACAGATTCTGGCTAACTTCGCGGGTTTTGCTTCTCTTGTTGATGTGAAAATTTTTATTATTTCCTCGGTTATTTCGGTATGTTTTCACTTAGTTCAACTTTACACTCTGAAGGTATTTGGTTACTACATGGGCAAAGAAGTTGATACATGGTCATGGCTTGTAGTGCTGCCGTTAATTAACATTCTTACTTCCTTGCCAATTAGCTGGAATGGCGTTGGTGTCAGAGAATCTAGTGCATTTTTATTGTTATGCCCGAACCCTTTTCAGGAGCCCGAGATAATACTTTATTCAGCTCTTTGGCTTTTTTCTGTGCTCGTAGGCAGTTTGATCGGAGCAATATTTAGCGTGTTGAAAAATTAAATCAAATTTTCCAGTTTGAATTTAGGTTAGGATGGTTTTCGGTTTTGAGAGTCAATCTGCTTAAAACCTTCATAAATTTTCTGCAGACAGTTTCTTGCAACTATAATTTCATCTTTTCTTCTTTTTAAATTAGCCTCTGTTAAAAAATAAAGTACAGAGCGATAAACTTTAGCAAGCAAATGGGGCAAATCGCTACCTACCTCAAAGTTTAAAGAGTTTGTAAGTTCTACAACTATGTCAATAGCTTTAAGCAAATTTTCGCAAAACTCGGGAATGTTTTTGTTATCAATAGCTATGATTGCCGAGTTCATAAACCGAAAACACCCTTCATAAAGCATTAAAAGAAGTTCTAATCTGTCGGCGGTTTCTACTTCTGCCTCGAGTAACTTGTACATTTTGAAATAAGTATTCGTAATTTTTTAAAAAAAACTTAAACACTTTTTATTTCGGCAATTTATTTCAACAAAAAGTCCAAAACTAACCTTAAATTCAATCTACTTGGCTGCCCCCGCAATAAAGCATCAAATAGTTCAATTTTCGTCTTTTTAAGCTCAGCCATTCTGCTTTCTATAGAATCGTTGGTGATTAAACGATACACGAAAACTGTGTTTTTTTGACCGATTCTGTGCAACCGGTCAATAGCTTGCCTTTCAACATGAGGATTCCACCATGGATCATACAAAATTACAGTCGAGGCGCTAGATAAATTTAATCCTAAACCCCCAGCTTTCAAACTCATTATAAGCACACAAGGGGGGTCTGCCGAATTGAATTGCTCTAAAACTTTTTGCCTATTTCTTGTTTGGCCTGTAAATACAAAGTTCAAAATACTATTTTCCTCGCAGAAATCCTTTATAAGCTCTATCATTTTTATAAACTGGCAAAAAACAACAACTTTTCGAGAGTTTGCTACTAGCTCTAGGATTAGCTCTTTGAGTCTATTAAACTTTCCAGACTCGACACCTGAGGACTCATCGCCATCTTCCAAGCTAAGGGGATGATTACAAATCTGTCTCAATTTTGTGAGAACCGCCAAGACGTTCAGATAATTTAAAGGACCTTTTTGAAATGCTTGACGCCAGCTAGTAAGATACCTGTCATACATTTCTCTTTGAGTGGGAATCATTTCTACTATCTCTTCTGTTTCCACCTTAGCAGGCAAGGATGGCAAAGCCTGCTCCTTGACCCTCCTTAAAATGAAGGGAGATAAACTCTTCTGGAGCTTATCCAGGGTTTCATTAGAAAGTTCTTTTTCGATGTAATTTAAAAAGAAAGCTTTTGAACCTAAAGTGCCCTTTAGAATGAAGTCAAAAATAGACCACAATTCAAGAGGCCTATTCTCAACGGGAGTGCCACTCAAAGCGAGTCGAAAATTTGCGCTAAGACCCTTAACGCTTTTAGCAGTTAAAGAGTCTACATTCTTTATCATCTGAGCTTCGTCGATAACTATAACTTCAAAATGGTAGTTGGCCAAAAAATCACCGTCTAATCTAACAATGGGATATGTCGTGATAATCAATGCCGGCTCTTTACAGTAGTCAACCAGGTCAAGAAATTGTTCCCTTCTTTTTGGGCCATAAAAAACTAGATACTTTAAATGAGGAAAAAACTTGTTAATTTCATTAACCCAGGTATACAGCACTGAGGTTGGACAAATAATCAAATCAAACAGTAATTTTCTTGATTTTTTTATGATGTCCAAAAAACTGAGGGCTTGAACGGTTTTACCAAGCCCCATCTCATCAGCTAAAATTCCTCCCAACCCTTGCTGATATAAATTTAGCAGCCATTTAACTCCCTCAATTTGGTAGTCCCTCAAAAAAGTTTGCCCCTCAAGACTTTTAAAAAACTCATATTTACCCCTAGGTTGGCTATGTCGAAAACCTACTGCGTGAACCTTTACGAGTTTAAAGTGTTTGATAAACGAGTGAAAGCTGATAGCTTGAGGATACGGTAAGTTCTTGGCGCAGAAACTTGAGAGAGAAAACTGAGGCTCCGCGTTTAGGTATTCTAAAAGCAGTCTTAGATTCGAAAGCTTGCCGAAAGGCAAGCGCAAAAATTGTTCGCTGCAAAAAATCCAACTTTCATGCATGCTGGCCTCATCGCTCAAGGCAGACACCATAACTTCGAAATCTCCTTTCTTTAAACCAAAGCTGATTTCTACAGTTGCTAATTTTCTCTCATCGACCTTGATGTGTACCATTACTGGAAGCTCTTTTAATTTTACAGACGACTTTTTAAGTCTTAACCCCAGATTGACTCCAGATTTCTTAAAAAACTCGTTTTTAAACCTCGATGGTTCAAATTTAATGTCCAAAGCCCTGCTGTTAAAAAAACTAACCCAGTTTTCTGAAACATTTCCCCCCAATAAGGTTAAACAACTCTTGACATTTTTCTCAAAATCAAAATCTCGCAGAAAAAGCGCTTTAGGCTGATGTTTCGCATACTTAAAAAAAAGCTTTAAATGCAACGCAGCTTTACCTGAATCTGTAAGAAAACCATGCTCTTCTAGAAACACTGTAGGTGCTTTTAACAAAAAACTCGGTTTTTGTTTTTCGTGAATAATCATGCAATTATTTCTGAAAAAATCGTCGCTCTTTATCCTGCTAAAAAGCTCCGCTGCCTCGCCCCAATTGAGCTGAATTTTTTGCGCTTTTGAAAACCATCTTGAGAATGTCTCTGAAATTTCTTTTGCTACATAAATTTTTAAAACACTCGTGTTTATTTTGAAAATTAAATTTTCTCCTACTACGGTTTCAAAATCATGTTTCTCATCAACTAAAATGCCCAAATTTAGCGTTGAATACTTCCATGAAGCAAGGATTTTTAGCTTTGGCAGAAAGTCAATAATTTGAACTGCTTTGCCATTGCAATACCGCAAATCTGAGAAGAATTTAAAAAACAGTAAATTATTCACTGAAGTCGAGTAAATTCCGTTAGAAACGGGTAAAGATTCCTTCAAAATGTGATTCATTAAAAAAGACTCTGACAAAGATATGTGCTCTGGATTAAAAGAAAAGAAAATTTTATCTCCCGTAAGCCCCAGGGTTAGCTTGCCTACTCTCGTAAACTTATACTCTTCCAAAACGGTGGTTCCGGTGCCGGTTTCCTCAATTCTTTGAATCCAGAGCTCGTTATCCTTAATCAAGCTTTTAGAGTAAAACCTTCGCAATAACTCCACGCCTTACAATTTTGAAGCCTTGATTTTATTATAGTTTGAAAGTGGCAATAAAAATATTACTAGCTCTTCTGGTAACTTTAGCCAGTATTTTATTTTTATATAAGGAGATTGATTTAGAGCTTTTGATCGATTATTTGAAAAAAACATCGCTGCCGTTTTTTGGCCTTAGCATTTTTTTTCTAGCAGCTCATTTTTTTGTTCGAAGCGTGAGATTGCAAAAACTGATAGTTGAAGAAAATTGCAGCCTTCAGAAGGCCAATTCAATCATCCTAATTTCCAACCTTGCCAACTTAATACTTCCTTTGCGGCTTGGTGAACTTGTAAAAACCTATATGATTTACCAATTGACAAATACACGATTTACTGCAGCTGTTACAATTGTTTTTATAGAAAGAGCTTTAGATATTCTAACTCTTGGACTTTTAACTTTTTACAGTTTATTTAGCTTAAATTTTCAGATCCACCTAAACGAAACCGCCAAAATTTTGTTTATTTCGGCTATTCTGGCTCTGATGGTGCTAATTTTTGTTGTTAAAATCAAAACAGTCAGAGTTTCACTATCTGTTTGGATACGAAAGATTTCTATTATTGAAAAACTAGGCTTGAGAAGGTTCGCTCTAGCTCCGATAATGTCCTCTAAAAAAGTTAGCATAGCTACCGGGTTCTTGTATAGCTTGCCAGTGTGGCTTTTCACGGTTTTACATCATATGGCTTCATTGCAAGCTCAGGGTATTTCCAATTCTTTTGAAAAATCTATTCTTGTCACTGTTCTCAATAGCTTGTCTATATCATTACCAAGCACTCCCGGTTTCATAGGTCCATACGAGGCTTCTTATGTTGCTGCGGCAAAAATTTTGAGCACATCACCTGAACAATTTTTAGCCTCTAGTGTTCTGTCTCATTCAGCTAATTACATTTATTTAATACCTGTATGCTCAGCACTCCTAATATTCAACAAAAGCCATATTTCTCTTCCTGCTTTATTTAGCAAAAAGCTGCGAAGGAATCTTCCTGAGAAGGTCAAACTTTAAATTTCGCGCAAATCCAATTTGGGGTGATAAAAAGAGCCTATCCAATGTGAATTTAAGTAGAAGAACTTTTTGACATTGTCGAAGACCATCTATTTAATCGCAAATTAATATTTCGACTACCAGCGGAGGCTTCAGCCGTTTCAAATCTTTAGGCTTTGAAATAGTCGTGTAAGGCAGTCCATAAATTTCAGCTGCTTTTCTAAGGCTGTAATTATGCCTAAGCCGAAGAATATTTTTCGCATCAATTGTTAACCCTTCATCCAAGGCAAATCTTTTAAAAATTAATCCACCCTTGTTGTTAAAAACAAATAGTAGCCAATTTTTCGTTGGTAAATTTTTAAGTAAATGCAGGCCTTGGGTATCATAAAGGAAACTAAGATCCCCGATGCATCCTACTAACAAGCTGGCCCCCACACAAAGCCCTGCAAAAGTTGAGACAAGACCATCTACACCATTCGCTCCTCTATTTCCGAAAACCGTTGCTTGAGTTTTCAAATCAGCCACAATGTAGGCTAAGAGACTATTCCCTATAAAAAAATCTGCTCTTGCAAAAGTTCTCAGGATACTGTTAAACAAAAAAGCCTCAGGAAGGTTTGGTATGTTTTGAGCTCTGATTGGAGTTTTCAAAATTCCTTGTTTTTCAACAAATTTAAATTTGGAATTTTCGATGTCGATAACCTTTAATTTAATTTTTTTATCAATCACTAAGCTCCGGACCACCGATCTCCATGCTCTAAAATTTGGTCTTCCTCCAACAATAACTATCTCTGAAAAAGTTTTGCCTAAAAACTCTGTTGGCGAAATATTAGAATGTAACAAGCTTTTAATCTCTTTAGAGTTAAAAGAATCAACCATACAATTTGTTTTCTGGAGGAGAGATATCTGTTTTTTTTGAGTCTCAGTGAGAGGTTTGTAAATATGAGAGACTAAATAAAGTTTTTTGCTCGAGACCTCCTCCATTACCTTCGGCTCACGAGCCTTAGGTTTAACTACAAAACTTAAATTTGCCAAAAAATCGTCTTCCTCATAGCAAATGTTCCAATGATTTGGCCTTGAAAGGTCTAAAATTAATTTCGAGTTAGTAGAACTATCTACCTGTGAAAACTCTGCGAACTTACCAAAAATTTTCTTTTGATCAATTTTTTGGGGGAAAAATCCCTCAGGGTAATAACCTGGAAGATCTGCAGAAATAACTAAGAGACTAGTTCCACTGTAGTAGGCTTCAATAACTGCTGGAAATGCCTCTGCCACTGCTGTTCCACTTGTCATACAAATAATAGATTTCAAAGCGCAGAAGTATTTATTTATCCCCAAAGAAAAGAAAGCTGCAGAACGTTCGTCAAAATGATCAAAAACCCTAAAATGATTAACGAAAGCATTAATTAAGAACTTATTCCTCGAGCCAGCGCAAAGAACTACATACTTTACTCCTTGCAGCTTGAGAAATTTAGCTATCTGTTCGCTAACTGGCTCCAATGCTCCCTAATATTGATTTTAATTTTAACTGACACTCTTCAAACTCTTGCTCGGCTGACCTGTTTTTAATAATTCCAGAGCCAGCTATCACCCTTACCAGGTGATTTTTAACCTCTAAACCTCTGATCAAGCAAATCGACCTAAAAAGCAAGCCATCATCAAACTCTCCAAGAACCCCGACTAAGCTCCCATAATAACCATATCCTGAGGGAGGCATCAAAAATTGTTTATTCCTTAAAGCACTTTTTATTGGATAGCCAAAAATTGTAGACGGCGGATATATGGCATCAATTAAACTGCTTAATAAACTTAAATTGGCTCTAAATTTTAACATGGACTTAACGTGGTATAACTCACCTGAGCGAGCAATAGACTGAGTAATCTCAATAGAATTGATGCCAAATTTTTTTAACTCATCCATCATAGATGACACTGAAACTTCATTTTCCAGCTTATCCACTGACGATGTAAGTGAAGTACCTGCAACTGAGTAAAGCGTAAAAATATGGTCTTTAGAAATCTCTAAAAATTCATCAGGAGTAGCTCCAAAGAAAACCAAATCATTATTTCGAATAGAGAAAATTATTCGATCATCATTTGTATTAATGTAATTTAGTCTCGGTAGGGTGCTTGCTTGAAAAATTTTTTCCGTGGCAATGACTGCCTTAGACAATCTTCCCCACTCAAGCTCTTTGCTTATCACAGCAAATCTAGATTTGTAACTTTCAAAAGATTCTTCTGATTGCAACTTCAAGAGTATAGGCTCTTTAGACCGTGTCAAAGAGCATTCTTCTATCACAGATGGCTTTAAAATTCTTAATTTAAAATCATCTAAGTTTTTCAATAACAGACAAGGAACATCAATACTTTCATACTCTATAAAAGGTCCAGCGAATTTTAGTAGCTTGCCGCTTTTTAATTGAATTATGCAATCGTTTAGCTGCCACATTAGTTTAAAAAACGACTAAAATCGGGTTTCCTTTTGTTCTTAAAAGCCTCTCTTCCCTCGAGCGCTTCATCAGTAGAGTAAAAAAGTCCTGTTGTTTCATGAGCAAACCTGGTAAAGCCAAACATTCCATCAGTCAGCGCATTAAACCCAAACTTAATAAAACGCAAACATGAGGGTGAGAGTTCGCAAATTTCTCTGCATAAATTCTCAATAAAACTGTCTAGCTTTTCACTTTCAACAACGTGATTTATTAGACCCATTTTTAGAGCTTCGTCGGCGGAGATTCTGTGACATCTAAACCACATTTCCTTAGCCCTCTTTAGGCCTACAGTTAAGGCTAAGAGTTGAGCACCTATTCCTGCGTCAAATGAGCCCACCTTAGGTCCGTTTTGTCCAAATACCGCTTCAGGGGTAGCTATTGTAATATCACAGACAAGCTGAAGAATTTGTCCTCCACCAATAGCATAGCCTTTGACAATAGCTATTGTTGGGATGGGTAGATATCTTAATTTTGTATACAACTCCAAAACGTGTAGCTTCTGCTCTCCCGACTTTTTAAAATACCCTCTCTCGCCTCTTTCCTTTACATCTCCCCCCGAGCAAAAAGCTTTGTCTCCCGCCCCTGTAAGTAGCAAAACTCGATTTTTGCCGCGCTCTACTAAAGATAACGCCTCTAAAAGCTCATCTATTGTATCTGAGGTAAAAGCGTTCAATCTGTGAGGTCGGTTTAAAGTGATTCTAGCGATTTTCTGCTTGTTATCCAAAGTAGCATCTTCCAAAATGATGTCTTCAAAAGAAACGCCACCAACGATTTTAAATTCCATGTTTAAATTCCTTGTGATTTCATTATACTTTCTAGAGGTGAATGTTTCAGCCGTTAGAAAACTCAATTGTTAAAAACCTAGAAGCTTTGATCGATGAATCCGTGCAGAGAGCTCGTCCTAGGCTTTCAGTTTTTTCGAAGACTTATCAGCTAAACCTGCAAGCTGCACAAGAAATTGAAGAACTTCTCGAGAAAAAAACAGCCTTCTTTTGTATTTTAGAAGCTTCTGAAGATATTTTAGGGATAGGAGAAAGTTCTTTTGTCGCTGTTAAAGGAAGACCAACAGAAAGTCCAGAGAAGATTGTGCCCCAAATTTCCGCACTACCCCAACAAATTTCAAGTTTAGACGTTTTGTCAGGTATCTCATCACCTCGTCTTCGATTCGGTCTCTCATGCGGACTTGTTGATTGTGCAGCTAAACTTGAAGGGCATTCGCCCCTGGAGTATCTCGCTAAAAAGCTTAATTTGGATAGCTACTCCACACGAGTTGCGGCAAGAGGAGTTTTATTTCAAAATGAAGAAGAAAAACTTAGAGATTTAAAACGTTACTATAAACATTTTAAATTGAAGTTAGGACCTTCAGAAGAGGAGATAAGGTTAGTGCGAAATATTATTTTATCAAACAAAGATTGTATATTTTCTGTCGATTGTAACGGGAGTTTCGAAAATTGTCCAGAAAAGCTTTTGCAGTTTGAAAAAGCTATTTTGGATGGCGGAGGATCTTTGGAGTACATCGAGCAGCCTTTTAACTCTCGAGAAAAGATATTAGATTGGAGGGATCAGTTTAAGTCTCCTTTTGCCCTTGACCAAAGTTTGAGAACAAGAGACGATCTCGACTTTTGGAGAAACCACCAAAATTTTATTTGGGTTTTAAAAGTAAGCGCTATTGGATCGCTTTTTGAAGTAATTCAAGTAGCAGAACTAGCTAAAACTAGCGGGAACAAGTTTTTGATAGGTGGTATGCTAGAGACAGTAGTAGGCAAAGTTTGGCAGCTTTATCTCTGCTCCCTGTTGAGCCCGGATCTTCCAAGCGAAATATCGGTGCCGAATAGATATTTTCCTGACGAGGACTTAATTATTGACTCAGAATTTTTATACCCTTCTGAAGGTAAGATTATTCTTCCCACAGAATCTCCTCAATTTAACATTAAAAAAATAAAGAGTTTTGAACAACGTTTTCCTTTAGCTCATTAATTAGAGCCCCCTTGAGAGCGATTTATCGCTAAAGATAGCATCTAGATTTTATTCCTTGAGTAAGTTTAGCTCTTACTGACAGATAGCCTTACAAACTCCAAAAGGCAACCTTGTTTGAAGACTTATTAGCATTTAAGCTTTAAGTGGTAACCAATCGACAGACTAGCTTACTAAGTTTTCGTTTTCAGACGAATTAATTTCAGGTAAAGTTTCAGAATGTTAGTTACAATTTGGCTACCATTAGATTTCTACCTTTCTGAAAATTAAAATGAGTCGATAATCTGCGAGTTACTTAAAATTGCAGCTCCAAAGGGCCAAGTTTTAACCGAGAGATATGGGCTTCAAAAATTGCAAGGTGGTTAAAATGAAACAAAGTTGAGCTACACTCGTTATAACGTTAGTTGGCAGGGTCTAAGCTTTCGCGCTCCTTTACCTCTATGGCGTCATGCAAAAAATGGTATTTGGAGACTAGTCTGCGCATTGCGTCTTTTGCAACTTGAGCGCTTGAGCTTACAAGGCGTATTTTAGTACCCAGTCTTGGATCGGGTAAAAGCTCTATAATAAGCTGATCAAAGCCTTTTTTGAGCTCAAAAATTTCGTGAACGTTAATTAGATAGCCTTTTATCTTTAAAAATTCGTCACCTCTTCCAAGAAACATAAAGCTTTTAGAGCTTAAAACCCTGAATTTCTCGTACAGAAGAAGCCACTCTTGAGTTAAGTTTGCCTGACCATTGCAAATAATTAATCTAGCGAGACCTTCTCCGGATACCGCCATATAATCACCAACTTGCTTTAAGCTATTTTGTCGGAAAACCTCAAATTTATCTTCCTTTTTAACTGCAAACATCCCCAAGGTTTCTGCACAGCCAAATGTCTCAATAATTGGCCACCCTAGCTTCTGCAAGTTTGAAGTTACTTGTTCATCCACAGTTCCTCCCGAAACGAAAACTAGTTTTAAGGACTTAGGAGGCGAGACTTTTAAAGTCGCTAGGTCAAAAAGTTGAGTTGGCACTAAACTGGTAACTGAAACCTTTTGCTCAATAAGAAATTTGTAGAAATTTGCAGGATTCCAGTTTCCTGAATAAGAGACAACTTTGCAGCCTGAAACATATGCTCTTCCAAAAATTAAAAGCTTCGCAACATATAGACCATTAAAAGGGTCAGCATATATGTCATCTTTAATGATTCCAAAATGACGACAAGATCTCTCTGAAACATTTAAAAGATCCTCTTTAAAGCAGCAAATTAATTTTTTTGCCCCTGTAGTGCCTGATGAGCTAAAAATAACTAAACTTCGATCAGTAACAAAAAATTTTTTAAAAACAGCTAGTACCGTTTCATTAAGCTCTTTTGAAAAAATTAAAGGTCCTTTATTTATGGCATTTTTAAATTCTTCAAAATGCACTCAGATCACTAATTTAAAAACGAAAGGAAAAATTAGCAAACTAAAAACCCAATAATGGAAAGCTAGCATAAAGTCCTTAAACAGGATAAGCCAAGTTAAAATGGCAACAAAGACTAAAATCACGGTAGCTTGGAGTAATCCAAAATAGAAGTTAAGAAATAAAACACTGAAAGCAGTTTCAGCTACAAATAGAGTTAGAGATTTTTTCTCACCAAGAAGCACTGGAATTGTTTTTTTGCCTGCTGCTTTATCTTTCTCGAGATCTTTTAAGTGATGAATCCACAGAAGGTTATGGGCAAAAATAGCATTTATAAATCCAGCAATAAAATTTTCAAAAAAGTTTGTGCCCTCAACTGCAATAGCCACTCCTAGAGAGGCAAAAGGTCCAAAAGCCACAAGAATAAGAAGAGTTCCTAGAAAACTCTCAGAAACTTTTACAGTAGAAAATATCGTCCGGGAATATCCAAAAGCTAACAGATAAGCAAGCGGAGCAAAAGCCCAGAGCACAGGTTTCTGAACCGCTACTATTCCACCTGCTACAAAAGAAGTTGCAACAAGAAACCAAATATATCTTTTTAACTCCGGACGCGAGCAACTTGAGTTATACAAATTAGCTAATGCTTGAAGGCTTGCTCCCGTAATAAGACAGAGCAAAAGGCTAGTAAAATTCGTACCTTCAGTTAAGAAATATGTTAGCCAGCAAACATGCCAAGAAACTGCTAGTGTCTTAACTCTAATGTGCTTGAGTAAAAACTCTTTCATTGCCTATCAGTAATTCTAAGTGGATTACTGCTTTTTAAAAATTACTTTTCAGAAAGCGCTTTAACTTTGCTCTTTGTTTTAAAGATAGTTTTGTTTGTATTTTTTAAAATAATTTAAATAATTTCGACATTAAAAATAACCTTGCGAATTTCGATCAAACACAATGAAAACCGATTGCGGTATTTCGGTTAACTAGGCGTTTATCAAACATTTTTTAGACCCAATGCATTATGTCACTAGCGTTAATTGAGCAGGATATATCTTTTTTGCCAGCTTTGTAACTTTAAACTGAAAATCACTTAAAATACTCGTAAATCTCTTTCCAGCAGCTATCTGTTCTCCTGTTCCCTTCTAAACTCCCTTCTCCCCTTACCAAGTCTTAACACCACACTACTTCTCCACTTAAGCTTTTAGCCATTTTGACTTAATAAAACCTAACTATTAAAAGAGTTTAAAAGTGAGCTACATTACTCTGCATATGCGTGAACCTTCGAGGCACCTTTGAGTGTAACCTTTTATAATTTTTAACCTGAATTAAACTTGAGGGTTTTTGATCTTTGATCTTTTGGCTTATTGACTTCTTATTTTACCAGTTAAGACCTATTTAAAAATGAAAGCAGCCATAATTAACATTACAGGGGTAAGGAGCTGGATTGGAACTTTGTTAATTCTGCAAATCTTAAGCGAACAAGTTTCTCTGCAGATCCCAACTCTCGAGGTAATTTCGAATAAAACTTAGAAACTGCCCCGCTAAGGCTCCGTCAATTACACGATGATCATAAGACAGAGTTAAATAAATTAAATCTCTTATTCCTATTTTATCACCATCTACAACTGCTGGACGCTTTGTAATGGCGCCCAAACACAATATCGCAACCTGAGGCTGATTTATAATAGGCGTTCCTATCAGCGTTCCAAACACTCCAGGATTAGTAACTGAAAAAGTTCCTCCTGCCACCTCATCCGGAGATAACTTCTTAGCTCTGGCTCTGGAAGCCAGATCATTTAGAGCCCTAGCTAGCCCTACCAAGCTCTTTTCCTCAGCTCTTTTAATCACCGGTACAATAAGCCCTGTATTTCCCAACGCAACTGCAACACCCAAATGAATGTGCTTTTTTAAGATTATATTAGTGCCATCAACTGAACTGTTTAGCAGAGGATACTCCAAAATGGCTTTGACCGCAGCCTCAAGGAAAAACGGCGTAAAAGATAACGAGAAACCTTCACGTTTCTGAAACTCTTCCTTCCATCGCTCTCTATATTTAACTATGTTTGTGACATCCACCTCTTGAATTGAGTAAACATGCGGACTAGTAGCCTTGCTTCTTACCATGTGCTCCGCTATAAGCCTCCTCATAGTGCTCATAGGCTCGATTGTGTACTCATTGTCAAGAAGCTTCTGAGCCAATTCTGGCGAAACTTCCAAATCCTCTCCTCGTAAGCTGGAAGAATGACTAGACGCAGAGCTTTTAACGCCTTGAGAAACTTCACTGCGAACCTCTACCTTGTTTTTATCTAATCTTCTCTTGGCTATAAATTCCCTGATATCGTCTTTTGTTATCCTGCCTCCCGCTCCAGAGCCTTGAACTTTGGACAAATCCTCCTCGGTCAACCCCTCCTCCTCAGCCATTTTCTTAACAATCGGGCTTATAAAGCTTTTTTTGCCTGACTTGTCCTCCGTTGATTGTGTCCCACTTTGGCTGGATAAGCTTGCCTTGTCTACAACCTCCTGTGTTAAACCGGTGGTTTGAACTTTTTCTTTAGTAATTATAGCTATAGCCGTTTTAACCGGAACCCTGGATCCCTCCGTAAATAGAATTTTACTTACATATCCTTCTTCGGGAGCTGGTACTTCGGAATCCACTTTGTCAGTTGAGATTTCCAAAATTGGCTGGTCTTTCTTGACGTAATCACCCTCTTTGACAAGCCACTTAGAAATTATTCCTTCAGTCACACTTTCGCCCATCTGGGGCATCAAAACCTGAAACTCCATCCTCGATAACTTTAAAAGTTTAACACACGCTTTAAAGCAGAGTAAATTCTGGTCTCATCAGGGAGAATTGCTTTCTCTAACTCTGGCGCTTGACATACCCCCGGAACATTTAAACCCGCTACCCTTACAATCGGCGCATCTAAATACTCAAAACACTCTTCAGCAATCATAGCAGCCACTTCTGTCCCATAACCCAAAAAAAGATTATCCTCGTAAGCGATCACTACTCTAGAAGTTTTTTTAACTGAGTTGACTATAGTCTCTTTATCAAGCGGCCAAAGAGTTCTTAGATCAATTATCTCAATACTTCTGTTTTCCTCCTCTTCTACCTTTTTAGCAGCCCGGATTAATAGGTGAAGAATATATCCATACGATATGGCGGTTAACTCTTTTCCAACTTTGACTATTCTAGCCTTTCCCAAAGCAACTCGTCCGCCTAATGTGCCTTTCGCATAAGGAGACCTATACAAGCCTTTATGCTCTAAAAATAAGACAGGGTTCGAAGTTTCTATGGCGCTTAAAAGCAAACCGTATGCATCGCTTGCATTAGAAGGAAAAACAGTTACCAAAGCCGGAAAATGACAGAAAGTTGCTTCTATGTTCTGAGAGTGATAGAAAGCGCCCCTTATATAGCCTCCTACTGGAACTCTGATCACCATTGGCGCCAAATAGTCGCCATTTGATCTGTAACTCAGTGTGGCCACCTCGTTCCGAATTTGATTCATGGCAGTCCAAATATAATCGCCGAACTGAATTTCTATTACAGGCTTAAAGCCAACTTGCGCCAGACCCAAAGCTACTCCCACTATGCTAGCTTCGGCCAAGGGAGAATTGAAGCATCTATCCTCTGAAAAAAGATGTGTTAGATCCCTTGTTGCACCAAACACCCCTCCTTTCGCGCCAGCTACATCCTCTCCAAATACTAATATTTTTTCATTTTCGCGCATTGAGCGCTTTAAGGCTAAGTTTATAGCGTCGATCATTACATGCTCCTCTCCTGCGGCCTCATCGCTAGAGGAAAATTCGAAACCTCTGTCTAAAAACAAAAAGCCGTCAAATACCTCACTGGAACTAGGATTTGGGTCCTCACTCTCTACCTCCTCTGTTACTTTGTTAATAGCATTTTTGATTTCCAGCTTAATTAAATCTGGATCAAAACTAGTTAGCCTTTGGTGTAAAACAGCTTCAAGAAATTTAATTGGATCATTCTTTTCGCTCTCTTCTAGCTCCTCCTTCGAACGATACTTTTTGTGGTCATCAGAAATAGAGTGACTGCAAAGCCTCGGCACAAATACTTCCACTAAAGCTGGGCCCTCAGATAAAGCTGTCTGACGAGCTGATTCGAGGGAAGTAAGCAAATTATTTATATCTTTCCCTTCCAAGCTAAAAATTCTTAGGTTATTAAATCCACTAAACGCCTGAGAAATTGAAGGTGCATTAAAAAGCTCTCCAAAAGTTACTGATATTGCCCAGAGATTGTTGTGTATCACAAAAACAACTGGAAGTTTATCTTTACAAGCCCAGTTTAAAGCCTCATAAAACTCCCCTTGAGAGCACGCCCCTTCGCCAGCACTAACATAAACTACGCTCTGACTTTTATTGTTTTGTTTTTTAAGGCCTAGTGCAGTTCCAACAGCTGGCAAAAATTGTGAACCTGTCGGAGAACTCTGGCTAACAATCCTCAGCGATTTGCTACCCCAATGCATAGGCATCTGTCTCCCTCCAGAGTTTGGATCAGCATCTTTTGACAAAATATTTCTTGCAAAGTCCCTTAGAGACATACCTAAACCCAAAACTAGTGCATGCTCCCTGTAGTACGGATAAAACCAATCTAACCCTGGTTTAAATACAACACTGGCAGCACTGCCTATGATTTCGTGCCCCCCGCAACCTATTTGAAAATAGCACTTGTTCTGCTTGTACAGTAATTCAGCCTTTTCATCAAAAAGGCGTGCAGTAATTGCGGTTTTATAAATTTTAAGCAAAGTCTCAACTGGAATAGTTTTGTCACCCAATAAATTTTCGCTCACTCCCTTTCAACCAGATTACAATACCATGCCCTAACTTTATCTGTAACAACTTTTTCTACAGCCGGAAATAGTGCCGTTTTAGCATCCGAACTAGGAATTAGCTCATCCATGAAAACATAATTAGTTCGCGGCAAACCACAAGGGTTTATCATGCTTAAGCCATCAGGCGGTTTCCTTTCTACGTTTAGGCAAAATCCATGGTTGGTGACCCCTCTAGAAACATGGATCCCAATAGAGCAAATCTTCTTTAGTTGCCCTTGTACTTTACACCAAACCCCTGTGTAATTCTGAACTCGAAGAGCTTCCACAAAAAAACTAGCCAAAGTTGAAATAATAATTTCCTCTAATTCCCGCAAAAAAGATACGCAATCCAATTTTAGAAGCCTGAGGTCTACTATGAAATAACCCATAAGCATACCAGGACCATGATAAGTAAAATCCCCTCCTCTGTTTGTTTCTACAAGCTGAATATTTAAGTCACGCAAGTACGTCTCTGACACCAAAAGGTTCTCTTTTGCTGCAAGCCTTCCATAGGTTATTACCGGATTATGCTCGCATGTTAAAAACCAACCTACCCTGTTTCTCATCACTTGTTCACGAAGCTTCTGTTGCAATTCAAGCGCTATTCTATAATCAATTTGACCTAAGTTAATCCACCTAATCAAACTGCCTTCCCTAAAATTCTCCAAAAATGCTTCACCTTTATAGCCTTATTAAAGAAATATACAAAGAAATATACATTATTCAAAAAGCTGCTTAGAAGTAAAGGTCATAAAAAATACCGGAAGACCTTTAATCAAACTTTCCCATCATACACGCAAAGGGCTATTAAAATTTCAACAGTACCCCTCTTGACCAATTTCCTGAAAATTTTTATCTAGAAAAAAACTTTAGACCAATGCTTGAAATCAAAGGATACTTAGGTAAAAGCCTTTTAAGAAGTGTGGCTTTTTTGAACATTATTTAATTTTAATTAATATTTGTTTTATATCCGAAAAAACCATGATATAATAAATCTTTGAACTAAAAACGTTATTTTAAAGAATTTAAGAGTATGGCTATTAAATTAGGAGGTTTAGCTTTTTTAAGCATTGCTTTAATTGATTGTGCTATTTCGCAGACCAAAAATTCTTATGTCGTTTCTGTAGAGAGGGCTAAACGCTACATTCAAGAGGCAATTTTTGAATTAGAGCAAGCAGAGCGAGCCGCTACCGATTCCGGGATTGTTTATAATCTTCCTCAGATAAAGTCTCGTTTAAACAATGAAATTCTTCCTGAGTTAGAGCGCATAATAAAGCCATTGGGTAGAGATGCTCCCCCCTCTAGAAGGTATCAAGGTGGAAAAGTTTTTATTGAAAAGTAAAAATCTTGCAGCAGATGGGTATTTTTTCAGAAATAAAAATTTATAGAAGAGCGCCATGAGATATATCGGTCCTGAGATTCCTACGCTAAATGAAGGCTGGTCGTTTTTAGGTGCTAAACTTGAAGAATGGCTTGCTGGAGCCGGATGCGCCTTGTTGTATTTGTCTATAATTCAGCTTTATGTTAGGCCTCTTGAGGGGCGCGACGGCGCAGTAATAATCGCAATTATAGTTGGCCTTGCTTATTTACTTAAATATTTCAGACAAAAATATCCTGATGAAAAAAGAGGCATGATAAACAATTTCTGCGATCTAGTTGGATTTCCACCGCCTCTAATCCCCAAGCCAGCTAGTTTTCAACCATACTGGAGCGGAAATCGCGTTAGAGATATTAGAAACACAGAGTTTGCAGTGAGAGGTTTCGACAAGATATTTTTTTACAAAGATGCTAAGAAGGTAAAGCCAACAAAAATTTTAGCTAATAAAAGAGACTTGCAAAGTTAAAAAAAATCAGCCATGGCCCTTAAGGTAATTTCAAAACAATCTCCGAAAGCTGAAAAGCCTGAAAGCCTGAAAGACTTAATTCAGGCTACCAAGCCTGACCAGAATAAAAAGGATGGGGATCTAATTAGAGTTTGGGAGAATTATCTAGAAAAAGCTTATTTCTGGAGAGCTTTATTCTTCCTACAAATTCCGATAACTATATTTGCTCTTGCCTTAGCTTCCGTAATTTTCATCAACCGAAATATAACTCTAAACGTCCCACCTGTCCCTAAACCTGGCATCTACAGCCCTGAAAGTATTCCAGATGTGGAATTCATCAACTTCGCAACCAATTTTGTTAATTTAGTCTTTAATGTTAATCCTGCGAATATAGAGCGTCACTTTGAAACTGCTAAAACTTTTTTAGCACCTCAACCTCAAGAGGCTTTCACAAACATCTTTTTTAAACAGGAGGTTCCGATTGTAAAAACCACTGGAGCTAGTCAGGTTTTTATTATTGATCCCCTAAAAACTGTTGTGAAAAGACGAGGATCCACAGTGCAGGTAAGGTTTACAGGCGAGAGGATTAGGTTTTTAGCTGGAAAAGAAACTAGGTACTCTTTTGCGTTCACCGAAGTTACTCTTAGAACTGTTCCGCATACTAATTTAAATCCATACGGCATTGCCGTTATTAATTTCACAGATTTAAAAGATGTTGAGAGGTAAGATCTTTTTAACGTTACTCTTTATTATTTCCTCGGGATTTGCCTTACTTGCCCGAGACATAGAGTTTACCGAAGGAGAGGTTAAAGTTTTCATCAATCCGGGAGAGCCAACTGAATTAAGATTTCCTGGCTCAATAACGGTAGGCTACAAAAAACAAGGTTCCTCGCTTTCTGTAGATCGTCAAGGAAATACTCTTGTTTTGTTTGCCCAATCGAGAGTACAACCAGATGGTGAGGTTTTGCTTGTTCGTCTGGCTGATGAAAGGAGTTACTCAATCAGAGTTTTGAATGCTCCCTCACCTGATCAGAGAGATAGCATTGTAGTAATAAAGGATAATCGCAGACCTGTAATCTCGGACGAAGAAGAAAAACTACCTCAATACAGAGATAGGCGGTTTGTTTATCCCTCACAGTATCAAGTTGCTGGATTGGTAAGAGAATTGGTGTTAGTTTCAGAGTTCGGAAAGGAAAGCATACCTGGCTACCGAGTCTCTGAAGCAGGTAAAGGCACCGTAGTTGTGAACAATGGAGCTATTATGGCAAGGCTAGTTAGAATGTATCTAGGTCCTCAACTGTGGGGCTACGTTTTAGAGGCTGAAAATGTGACAGACGAGGTAGTTAAAATCGACCCTGCTATATTCAAAATTGCTGGTACAAGAGCAGTTTCCGCAAGCTCGTGGGAATTGTCAGCCAAACCAATCACTGCTGAGCAACGACTTGCAGGAACTCACAAAAGTTTTGTTTATGTTGTAACAAAGGCTAGGTAGATATGCAGAAGCTCAAGGATTTAAGCTTAAAAATTAAAGAGGATAAAAGGTTACTCTTCGGAGTAGTTGGAATTTTGGTTTTTGGGGTTATGTTTATTTTATTTTTCCCGTCTAACAAACAACAGCCTCAAAAACAGCCTCCTCAAAATCAGTTCTCCTTTGGAAAAACTCCAGGGGGACAAGAAGTGTATAAGGACCTAATTCAACGCTTTAGCGCAGATTTAGAAAGGCTTTCAGAGGTTACACAAAAAACCCAACGAGAATTACAAGAACAAAAACAAGCTTTGGCAGAGCATCAAGAGAGGACGAGAGAAATCTTTACAAAGCTTGCGGAAAAGTTTAGCCAACAGCAAGCTCAGCCGGTTAGCATGGATAATCAAGTCCAACAACATTTAGTTTCAAGTGCATCCGAACCAGAAAAGTTTGATATGGAAACTTTCGTAACAGAACAAGAAAATCTTGTAATCCCGCCTCCCCCAGCACCAAGAAGAAGCGCAATAATCAATGCAGGTGATGCTGTAAAAGTAGAACTTTTAAGCGGCGTCAACGCGCCCGTTGATGGCAGTCCTTACCCGGTGGTGTTTAAGGTGGTAGGAGATGTTTATGGACCGAACAACACTACTTTGCCGGTAGGCGAAGCCAGAATTCTAGCAGCCGCCCAAGGGTCGCTTGTCGATCAAAGAGCTTTATTTAGACTAGTTAGTATGACTTTGTCTTTACCTGATGGCAGCAGAAGAGAAGTCAAAGTTGATGGATGGGTTGTAGGGGAAGATGGAATAAGGGGGCTTCCAGGAATATTAATAGATCCACTAAGCGAGCAGCTGTTAGGGGTTGGAATAGCAGAAGGTGTTAGAGGTTTTGGAAGAGGAATCGAAGCTTCTAAGAAAAGGGTAGAAACGGATAGGTTCTTAGGGCTAACTTTTGAAGAATGGCGTGGAAGCGCAGCGGAACTAGGTGCAGCTAGAGCTCTACAAGGCGTAGCGGGGGTATATGCCGATATCATAAGACAAAGAGCTAATCTTCTCGTTCCTGTAGTGCAGGTGTATAGCGGTAGGAGAGCGACAGCTGTTTTCTCTAAATCAGTGGAACTAGGAGAAGATTTCGTCAAATTTCACGAAGACGAATTAGAAGCTGGTTTTAGTGGCATTTTTGAGTGAAAAAAAGATTTAAAGCTATGAGACTAGCAGTTTTTTTGATTGTAGTTTTTGGTTTTACAGGGTGTACAAAAATCTCTAATGCGATCAATCCATATTATAAAACTCCTCCAAAAGAGGCTTATTATGGCGTAAAAAACGATCATGCTTTAACCGGCGGAGGTGACTCAAAGGAGACGGCTGCTTTAAGCGCCATTAAGACAGAAGCGGGCGCTTACAGAGGAGCTGCAAGCCCAAAACCTTATAAGCCAGTTGTTCAGCCGGCGATTATTAGACTAATGTGGGTGCCTGATAGGCTTAACAGAAACGGGGACTTAATACCTGCTCACTATTATTATGTGAAAATTTTAAACGACAGGTTTGTAATTGAAGACGCCTTCGAAGTTCAAGCCGAGCTAAATGCCACCACCTCCAAATCAGGCTCTATACCTTTCGTATATAAATGATTTGTGCTTCAATTATAAACTAATTTAGGTTTGGAAATCTAGTTAGTAACTTTAAGTTCTCAGGGTTTAAAAATTTCGCAGGCTGGTTTTTCTTGCTCGATTTCAAGCCTTAATTTGAATTGAAGCTCTGATCAAAATTCAAAGCACCTTCACAAGGTAGGACATCATAAAAGATAAAATTCAACTCCCAAAAAAGTCAAAATCTTTGCCACGGTTTATAGCTAGTTCTGATGATTTAGTACCACATACACTAAAATTTAAGGTTACACTTTATAATTCAAAGCTGACACTTCAAAACAGAGTCAGGGGCTAAAAATTCAGCATTAACCTAAAATAATTCAGTTCATTCACGGGCCTCCGCGCGTTCATCAGTCAGATAGCAATTCTTAAAATTTTGGAGTGTCACTAGCATGCCAGCTGTAGTGCAATCGGAAAGCCCGCACAGCATTAAAATCTGCTCTTGGTCTTGGGTCTTAACTACAGAGGGGCCGCTTGGGTAAACTACATCGAACAATTCATGTCCTGATTCATATGGCGTCTTGACTGAAAAATCATCCCTTGAAACAACACAAAAAGCGTTCTCAAACTGCCAATGTTTATTCGTTGAACCTAGAATTGCTCTGTAAGATTTCCTGCCGCGTTGGTCAACTTTGCCAACGTGGTAAATTAAAATATTTTTATCACCTAAATCAACAACTCCATTCAGGCCAGTCCACCTGAAAGTATCCTGTCCAAACACATACGGAAGCCTTAAATAACTAGAGTTTTCAAATCCAACCACGCCCTCTTCCAGCAACTTAAAAATCTCTTCATCATGCTTATCACTTAAGGAAATTTCAGTTTTTGTTACAATGCCTTCCAAGGAATCTTTTTCTGCCTCTTTCCAGAATGAGCCATTATGGTAGTTCTTGTGCGGCCTGAAAAAAATTACCAGTTGCCCTTTACTCGTATCATTGAAAAATCTTATGCCCTTCATTCCTTCAGGCCCCCTAAAGCTCTGATAGTCTTCAATACGTAGCGGTTTTCCCACAAGTAAATCGTGTTTGGGGATTAAACAAAAACGCATCCGCGGAGTGTTCTCAAAAATTTCAACAACCCCCAAAATTAAATGACTTTCGGACAACTCAAAAATATAAGGATCCTCAAGAGATAAGTCAGATTGGATCTTCCTAACAAGCTTAATATTAATATTTAGGTTATTTTTTTGGTCATCTGTTGGGTCATCTTTTATGTCAACTAACGAGAAGCTTCTAGCAAACTCTAGCTTAGCCAACCAAACAGCACTTTTATTGAAGTCATAAGGAAAGGGCTCAACTCTTACGAACAAGAATCTCTCGTCTCCGATTTGAAAAAATGAGCTTGGATTGTATGCAACGTTTCCGTCGGGCAAATCATAACAATTAACAGAGACTTGAGGAATTTTGGCAACCTTTGAAGGCTCAACTCTTGAACAATCAAAACAAGGTTGCATAATCCAGTTCTGCAACTAGTTTCTCATTCACTAGCTGGATTAAATAGTTTGGTCCTCCAGCCTTAAAGCCTATTCCGCTAAATTTTCTCCCGCCAAATGGATGCCTTCCTACAAACGCTCCTGTTATTTTTCGATTGATGTAAAGATTACCGCAATTAAAATATTTTATTGCCAAATCGGCCGTCTCCCTGGATTTAGTAATAACTCCACCAGTTAAAGCGTAGGGAGTTGAGTTTATTCTTGGTAAAGCCTCTTGAAAGTTAGCAACCCTGTAAACTGAAATGATGGGAGCAAAAAGCTCTTCATCCAAGCTTGAGCTTTCAGGTGGGGCTTCTAAAACGTAAGCGGGCATAAATTTGGCGTTCCTTGTCACGGGGTACAAGCTATTTGCTAATACTCTTATACTTTCTTTTTGAATTGACTCCAAAATTTTTTGTGTTCTGTAGTAAGCTTCTTCGTTTATCAAGAATGGTAGAAAAGTTTCAAAGTCCCTTGCAGAGCCTACTCGCAAACTTTTTACTGCCTCTAAAAATGGCTCCATAAATTCCTCATAAATCTCGTTGTGAACAAAAAGTCTGGAGCAAGCCGAACACTTTTGGCCAGCATAACCAAATGCGCTTGCCAATACGATTTCAACGGCTTTTCTGCAATCAACACCCTTGTCAACAAAAATTGCATTCTTGCCCCCCATCTCGGCTATCACCTTTTTAAAACCATTCCTGCTTGGAGTGTTAGAGCAATTTTTCTGGATCAAGCTCCCAACAGCTTTTGAGCCTGTAAACATAACTAAATCAACCCACGCGCTTTTAACTAAAAAATCACCTACCGTCTCACCCAATCCAGGGGCAAAAATTAGTGCCTCTTCAGGCCAACCCGCCTCCAGCAGCAAGCTGTAGACTGTAAAGCCACAAAGATTAGCTTGCTCGGCTGGCTTAAAAACAACAGGATTCCCAACCAGCAGATTTGCTATGACCATGCCCAAAGGAATCGCTATTGGAAAGTTCCAGGGACTTATGACAGCTGCGACGCCCTTTGGCTCGTAAAATAACGTGCACCTCTCCCATTCGCTATTGAAAGTCACCTGAGGACTGAGCTTTTCCAACAATGCCGAGTAATAATTACAGAAATCGATGGCTTCAGCTATTTCTGCGTCAGCCTCATAAATTGGCTTACCTACTTCTAAGATTAAAAGAGCTACTAATTGAGCTCTTTTTGTCTCTAAAAGTTCAGCCACTTTAGCTGCCAATTTTCTTCTCTCATTTATTGAAAGATTTAATGGCTTTAACGCTTTAAGGCGCTCTTGTAACATTTGCAAGTTTACCTCGTGACAACTGCTGATTATTAATTCCCAATCCGAAGGATCTTTAGTAAAAATCGGAGCGCTCAAGGAATCCTCAAGTTGATAAGTTATTTTAAAACCGCCTCTTGTAATTATTTGGTTCTCTAGTAGCTCAAGCTCTTTCCGAACATCATCTTGAAATGATAAATCTAAAACGTCCTTCAGCGGGCAATTTTTGAAATCCACAACCTGGATTTTAAACCAAGATCAAAGGATGTCAATCTTTTTTCACTCATCCGAAAAATTGCTTCAATTTCCTTCAGGTTTCGTGTAAATTAACAATAAAGGTTTTGTGGGGTTAGGCAAACTTAAACAAGTAGAAAACGATAGCTATTCCCTAAGCTCTAATAGCTTCAATGTAGTAGTTCCTGAAAAATGTCCATTTTGTTTGTGTGATTTTTCTGAAGGCGGTGGAAATCCAAGCTGTCCTGTTTGCTCAGGCTCCAGTATAGCGAACTCCTTAGGCGCATATTACACAGCTGATCTTAAAGATTCGAAAAGATCACCAGAGAGAAGTTTTAGGCAAAATCCTAGAAACAGAAACGCCAAAAAGAGTGGAGGAAAACAAACCTTCATACTTTTTCAGCAGAGTTTTGGAAAAGCTAACTATACCCCATCAGTATATCCTTCAGCCTGTATCATCGGATGTTTGGCTGGCTTGTTGCTAGGCGTTGCAACCGCACTTTTTGCAGGCTCCTTTTTGAAGAGAAACACCTACTCTTTCCCAGACATTAAAATATACGATCCCCGACTGCTTGTAACAGACCACCAATCAAAAATCGAATTTAGCGTTTTCAATGGCTCCCCGAACGATTTCAAGGACCTGTCTTTCTCAGTAGCTCTTTACGACGAGCAAGGACAATTAATTAAAGTTGCAAATTTCAAGGCAAAAGAGCTTTTAAACGGGCGTAAATTCAAGAAAACTAATGTCGGCAAAAGCAAACTCCTTAATAGCCTTGAATCCACTCGTTTTGAGGCTGTTATAGATGGGCTTAAAGGTTCTTTCGCGTCTGTTAAGGTCTCCGGCTACAGTTTTTAATTACTTTGGATAACTATCTAACGCTAAAAGTCATTCACATGACTTAAACAAAGAAGTTTTTGCAAAGGCGGAAGGTCTGCCAGATTATTACTTTCGTGCTTATAAAACGCCCCTTTTTTAACCAAAATTGCAGTAGGTAGCTGAAAGACATCTGCGGTGAGAGAAAAATGTTGTGCGGCTTTTATGAAGCTACCCAAAGATATGGGCAAGTCTTTAACTGAAGTCAAAAAATTTAGAAAAGAGCCTCGCCTTACCTTGAAATGCTTATAAAGAGCCCTTTCAAAGTCAGATATAACTTCTACCGAATTTGCTGTCCTCAAAAGGGCTAAGATTTTCGATGTTTCAAGCTCTTGTCCGGGGTGAATGCAATACACCTTGAACGCATCTTTAGTTTTGTCTAAAAACTCTCGCAATTTTTCCAAAAGCTTCAAGGTAAAAAGACAACCGAAGTGACGCAAAAACACAATTAAAACATCTCTGGTATAGGATTCTGCTAAAACTTTTTTCTCAAAATCGACGGGATCCACCAATCCAACTTTTACAAACAATTATTTTAGCATGAATCTTTCTAGGCTCTAAACTACTTTGCCTGAGAGGATAATCTCTTTCTTAGCTCTAGAGCTTCTGGATTGTTTGGGTCTAACTTAAGAATATTTTCTACTTCAAAACTTGCATCATCAACTCGATTAAGCTCTAAATACATTTGAGCTAAGGCTAATTTTGCAGGCACAAAAGTTTCACAAAGTCGAGCGGCTCTTCTAGTATGAAAAAGCCTAGTAGATAACTCCTTAGCTTGTTGAGCTTTTACTAACTCTTTAGCTCCTTCGGGGCACTCTTGAGACGATGCTAGGCTAGTCATATCTGTAGTAAGATCTGACTTGGCTAGCAGCTGATCTACTTGATTGGCCCCTTTCTTATCAGGTAAACTCGTTGAACCCATCGAATCGAAGGTAATCGAACTTTGGCTTTCTTTTTCTATGCTGTTTAAAGTTTCATTCTTTAAACCTGTTTTTAATTTATTTGGGCTCAACGTTGAGTAGTTTTCGTTTTGGGCTTTTTTTGTCTCTAACCTAGCTGACGAGGAGAGGCTCTGTTCCTCTTTGCTAAAAGAACGGAAAGTTTCTAAGTTTGCTTTATCTTGATAAGGGTTTATGGTTGCTAGATCGATTTGATTGTTCGCTAGGCCTGTGCTCGGCATCTGATCATGACTACTTAAAGCAAAAGTTTCTTGGATTTGAGCAGCAGGTTGTTTGGTTGGCAGCACTGACGAAAGTTCCTGATTTGCTGCCAAGCCTTTGTAATCATCCGCTCTTACTGTCACATCAGGCAATTTTAAAGCGCTGGAATAGGAATCATGTTTGAACTCCTTGTGCCCACGCAACCGATGGTAAAACCTGTCTGAAGGCGCAACCGCCTCGAATCTTCCTAAGCTAGCCCGCTCATAACCGGTTTCAATTAAAGCTTTTCTATTTAAGTCGGCTTCCTCATAACGCGAAGTAGATACCTGCCACTCAAGCTGTTTTATTTTCTCATCTTGTTGATCAAAATTGTGCCCTACTAAAGCTCCTACTCCAGAACCCGCTGCGGCTCCTAAAAGAAAGCCAGTTTGGGGATTGCCTACCTGGGCACCCGTGATACCGCCTAAAACTCCCCCTATTGCGCCACCTATTGCCGCTCCTTTCGCAGCGTTTGTTTCAAGAGCTTGTTGAGCGGACTGTTGAGAGCATCCAGATAAGATAAAAACCAAAAAAGGTAAGCCAATTAAAATAGATGTTTTGCTCATTAATTTCAAAGATTAATACCACTGACAGCTTTAATCAACTAGAAAAGGATAGAAAAACAACCTTTTGACTATTTTTTCAGCTGTTCCTCTGACAGTTTTATAAAACTTGCCAACTCTCTTGGGTTTGGCTCGTCTTTGTAATTTTTTAAAATTCGAAGTATTTTATCTTTGTGGCCCTTCTGAAGAAGCGAGGCTACTGCCACGTAAGATATTGCATAGGCTTTTCCCACATCTGAAAACTTCAAAGAGGTCATCCCCCTGGAAATATTTTTTAATGAAATCTTTGTGGGCGCTTCCTTCCACGATTGAAAGTAGCGCAACAGCTCTGACTGAGGTCCCTCAAGATAGAGCGCCAAACCTTCATCCAACCATTCCGGAACATTCGAGCCAAAGTTTTCATACAAAACCAAGTGAGATAGTTCATGCCTTAAGGTTTTGTCTAGATCGCCATTCTGAAGTGTGCTTTTAGGGATCAGAATCCTGCCATTTATAAAAAAAGCGTTAGACCATTTAGGAGCCTTAAATCTGGAGTGATAAGAAAAATCAGTAACCAAGTTTATTTCTACCTTACTACTAACCGGATGCTCTAATTCGAAAAATTTAACATACTCTCGCAAAATCTCTTGAACTCTAAGCTTTAGTTTCTTAACCTGCTCCTGCTTTACAGAAAATTCAGAACTAATTATTACCTTAAAATCTTGAGCTATCACGAAAAACCAAAATCCTATCAAAACATGTTTTATTAACTGTAACAACATTGTAAATTTATAATCGACTTTTATATTAAATTTTTTTAGTATAATATTAGTACATATATACTTTAATTTAGTTTTTATAATTATAAACATTAGTTTATATATAATAGCTTTTTGCTTTTTAAGAGTTTAATATTTAAATCTTGTAAATAAAACTATTTTTTGACTTATTAGAGATAGTTTTATAATTTTCCTTAAGCATCTCCTTAAAAATGTGATAATCAAGAAATTTTTGATCTTTTATTGGGTCCTTATTAATGAAATCTACTTGAACTGAAGATTTGTCTATGGCCCGACATGTTTGGTCACAGCCTCTTTTTTGTTATATATCAACTCAGCATCTATATAACGGTTTTGATCTACAAATTAAATTAGTATCGGTATTAGATAACTCATCTAGTCAAACTACTTAGGAAGAGAACAATCCATAAGCTGGTAAAGCAAACAAACTTTGTACTTCCAATATTAGGGAATTATAAAAGTTTTTAATCTCCAAGAGTCTTCGGTTGTTTAGACTTCTATTGGGGGATTATCTTAGTTTATCCGAACTCGTTTAACACTGTTTGACTCCGCTGTAACATTAGTTTAGTTATAACAGTAGTGAGCTATGTAACTTTGCTTTTAAGGAAGTAAGCAAAAGAAAATGGCGTCGGCCTACCTCTTTGATCAAAACTTTAGCAAATCAAACTACTTGAAAATGGCATTAAGTGATATATTTATAAGAGTAATTCTGAAGACACATTAAATATATAAAAAAAGGATACCTCCAAATCTTTTGTCGGTATAAAGTTTTCTTAACCATTTGAAAACTTCGCAGTTTTGACTCAATTTTTCCCTCTAAACAACTTTTTTAAACTTTCATCACATTTTCTACGGGGACCTAAAGTACCTGGCAAAAACTTAATAAAGCGCCATTTGACGCCATGTCCCCATAAGTTGACAAATTGGAATTTTCACGTGCACTTCCGCTTTAAAACAAAACAGGCAGCTTAGGAGTAGGCTTTAAAGAGTTCCTGCCAACTATAATACCGTACCAATGAAAACGGATATTTAAATCAAGATAAAATGAAGTGCTAAGCTCTGCCAAGCTTCTTAAACATTTGATCGGGAGAATTAATCGTTCGCTTTAAAAAAATTTGAGTCCCGATAACTTTTGATGGAGTCAAGCCTCTATTGCAAGACAATTTGCTGAATACTTTCTTTGGTAGTGCAACGTTTTACGCAACCCCTTTTTATTGGAAAGCTTTGTTGAATTAAAAAAATTTTTCATAACTCAATAAGTCCTTGCAAAGTAAAAACCACAAATAAATGTTAGGTAGGATTTTTTCGACTAGTTCAAAAGGATTGTGCGTGACTTTAGTCTTAAGCTCTTTGATTTTTATCTGGGTGCTAGCATTTGACAACACAAATACCGCATCAACTAAGATCAAAAACGAAACTCAACCTACCACCTCTGTTTTAAACACATCAAAACTAAAAAAAAGCTTGTGAACTTTTCACAGAGGAGCACGTAGTTGCTTTATTAGGCGGAGATCTTGAAAAAGACTCTACGTTCGGCGATCAACAAGAAACAGAGGATATTTCTCTTACCACTTGCTCTTACTCCAACGCAGCTTCTAATATAAGAGACATTAAAAGC
>Ga0308397_1000334_pt1 | contig 35811 bp, 47 predicted proteins | sample Hotspr20SampleT8_FD_202356 | JGI IMG/M metagenome (GOLD analysis project Ga0308397, IMG submission 202356) | Hot spring phototrophic mat microbial communities from Mushroom Spring, Yellowstone National Park, Wyoming, United States - 20051001_T8 ...
ACCCCATCGTCCTGATGGTCGATGAAGAGGCCTCCATACCGGAGGCGTTTATCCCCGGTAGGTATACCTACCGGGGATGGAAGTTCGAGTATGCGGAGCTTCGGCTCCGTCTCAGCCGGTGGCCTCATCCTGAGGCCACCGGCGAAGAGGTAGTTCAGCTCTGGAACGGAGAGCTGGACTATAACGTTTGCCCGACTGAGGATACATATGTATCCTCAGTCGGTGAGGCTGAAGCCCTGAAGGTGCTCTTGGCGAGCACCTTCGAGGAGCAGATGAGGCCCTATGTGGAGGCCCAGCAGAAGGGCCTCCCATGGTCCCTTTGGCATCTGTATGCCCTTATCAAGGAGGGCATACAGAGTGAATGGCAGGGTGGCGGTGGAGCTGGTTATAACGCCGCATTGGCCTGCATCCCATATGGGATGCAGGAGGTTGTCGAGGAGGGATGGGGAATACACCATACATCCCCATACCCACCAATTAAGTACAGAGGTCACTTCGACTCCATCGAAGTGACCGTCCAACTCAACTGCACATATGTGCAGTTGAGTTGGAAAAAGGAGGATGGAACAGGGGATTCAATCTCATGTTCCGTCTACTGCTAACGATGATATAGCAGGGTTTTTTACCCTGCTATATCATTATTGAGCAGTAGATAAAAAAAGGGGAAGGATGTAATGCATCCTTCCCCTTTTTTTATTCTGTCACCTTATGTGATATTTTTATATTGCTACTCCATAGATTTCTTAATAAATTGGTGTTCTATACGGTTCTTTCTACTGTTCATCTTCTGTGTTTTTTTATTTTGTTATACTTCTCTGGGTTATTAAATTGGCAATATCGGATGTGGTGAAGAAGGGATTATAATGCCCATAAAACCTGGAGAAACGTCTTTATGGTTTATGGGGAATGGGAAGAGGTTTTACTACTACCCCTCTGTTCCTTATCCCATCTGCATTTCCGCGTATTTTATCATCCGTGTTTTCTAGTATTTACCTACGACAATAGTCATTTCTGTGTTGCACCTTTTTACGAAAATAATCCTTGTCATTTTGACACACATGTGAAATGCAGTAATGATAAGGGTTTCCAGGAAAAATTTTTTCTCTATTCTTATTCAGGAACAGATAACAATACTGATATTTTTAGTGCATTTTATATGGTTATTCTGAGCTCATATAGGGGTTTTTCTGAAAAAGCATGTGAGAGATGAAAGGATAATAACGGTTTTTGTTGGTTATGTCCGGGTTTCTACAACACCATATCGGTATTGTTGTTGTGCAGTGTTGTGTTGTAGAGTGTTGCAATGTTGGTGAAGTGTTGTTGTGTTGTGTTGGCAAAAAGTGTTGTTGTGTAGTGTTGGTATGGTATTGTGTGTTGTGCCGGTATTGTGTTGGTGTTGGTAACTACAACATAACAACACTACGCTAACGACAACAGGATTGATATTGCGTGTTAGTGTTGGGTGTTTGGTATTGCGTAGTGTTGATAGTATTTGAAGTATTGCGGTTTTTGTTTTGTGTTGGCGAAGTGTTTTCTTGTAGATTACTACAAAATGAAGAATTTTTTTTGGAAAAATATCGAGAAGAGTATTGACAAAACAGAAAAGAGTAGTTACAATACTTACAAAATTCTTTAAGATAGGAGGGTTTAGTATGGTAGACGTATTAAAAGAAGCAAAGAAAACAAAGAAAACGGTTAGTAGTAATGGAAAAGTAAGGGTGGCTTTTGATTTGACGGATACTGAACACGCCAAAGTAGTTCAATTTTGTGTAAGCAATGATTTATCGATTGGAAAACTTGCAAGGGTTCTACTTCTTGACTTCATTGAGAGGCAACAGCAGAATACGGAAAAGAAAGAAAGAAAGTAACCGAAGAAAACCCGGATGGCATATGCCATCCGGGTTTTCTTATTTTTTTTTGTTTTGGCTGAGCTACACCCCTCCGCCACTAAAAAACCCACAAGCCTCAATCCTCTCCATTACGCAGTCCTTCCTTTACCCACACAGGCTTCTTCAAATACGTCATCGTAATACTCCTTGGTCGTGCCTTAATGCTCAATATCCTGAGCACCTCATTCTTCGGTTGTATCTGCTTTATCTTCTTCGGGTCTATTCTCTTCCCTATCCACCTACAGTATCTCCGAATATCCTTATCCGGTAATACGTCTTTGAGATACGAGATAAATTCGTAGAATGCTGGAGAATGTTTTCCATGCACAGGGAAGAATCTCTTCCCACATCTCTTACAGCTACATAACCACACCTGAATTCTCTGTCCATCGTATATTTTATATCGTAATTCTCTCCTATAAATACCATCACAACCACAGTAAGGACACTTCTTGGCTATTTTTTCATATTGACATAACCGAAATGTCTTGACAGATTTCTTTAGTTTCATCTATCATACTCCTAAGGGGTGATGATTGTGCCTCGAAAACCAAAGAAAACAAGACTTACTGATGATATTATAGAACGACTTTGCATAGCTATCAGAATGGGAAATTATCTTGATACCGCATGCACTTTTGCTGGTATATCTACAAAGCAGTTTGATGAGTGGTATAAGCTTGGAGAAGCAGGAGAGAAGAAGTATGTGAAGCTCTATGAAGAGGTAAATAAGGCGGAGAGAGAAGCTGAATATCGTATCCTTGAGATGTGGTATAGTCATCTGAAGAATGATTGGAGAGCTTGTAGAGCATTCCTTGAGAGAAGGTTTCCTGAGAAGTGGGCTGAGAAGAAGAGTACTACTCTTGAAGGTGGAAATAAGCCTATTATGATTAAGCTGATTGGAAATGCTACAGGTACAGATTGATTTTGAACCACATCCAGGACAGAAGAAGATTCTGGAATCCACTACAAGATTCAGGGTATGTGCAGCAGGAAGAAGATGGGGGAAAACCCTTCTGGGTATCTATCTTGCTATCACTCATGCTCTTGAAAAGAAAGGTGCTATTGTCTGGTGGGTAGCTCCTGTATATGCTCAATCTCTTATCCCCTACAGAAAGATTCTTTCTTCTATGCCGGAGCTTATTGTTTATGCCAATAAGGATGAGAAAAGGATTGAGCTGATGAATAGCTCTGTATTAGAGTTTAAATCCGCTGATAGACCAGATAACCTAAGAGGAGAGGGAATAGACTTTCTCATCCTTGACGAAGCGGCCTATATTGATGATGATGTCTGGTATGCTTGTCTACGTCCTGCTCTCTCAGATAAGAATGGCAAAGCAGTAATAATATCCACTCCTGCGGGGAGAAATTGGTTCTACCATGTCTATATGCTTGGTTTTACTGACCCAGAATACATGTCTTTTAAATCACCTACCTCTGATAATCCACTCATATCAAGGTCAGAGATAGAAGAGGCAAGGAGAAATCTTCCCGACTATGTCTTTAGACAGGAATACCTTGCAGAATTTATTGATTCCTCTTCTGCAGTATTCCCCTCTTACAATTCCTGTATCAGCACAAACATCAATAGTGAACCAGAGTATGGTATGAAATACCTTGCTGGATGGGATATAGGGAAGAGACAGTCTTATTCTGTTCTTACCATCATGGATAGAGCAGGAAGGGTTGTGCTGATAGAGAAGGTTGTGGGAGACTATACTGCACAGATAGATAGGGTAGTGGAACTTGTCAAGAAGTATAATAATGCCAGACTCTGTGTAGATGCTACTGGTCTGGGTGACCCTATAGTTGATGTTCTCAGGAAATACAATATTAACATCTATCCAGTAAAACTCACTTCTGAATCAAAAGCTTCTCTTATCAATGCTCTCTCAATATCCTTCTCTAACCACTCTATTACCATACCACCAAATCCAGAACTCATGAAGGAACTCGATAACTTCACAGTAGACTATACCCGACATGGGAAGATTAAGCTTGGAGCAAGGAAAGGCTATCATGATGACTATGTGATTTCCCTTGCTCTTGCTAACTGGTTACTCCATTCAAGAAAGGAGATGGGAGTCCTGTGGTTATAACTTCCCTCTTCAAAAGGGAAGCTATTAAGAAGAGGTCTGGTATAGAAGTAGCTACCTACAATACTACCTTACCTCAATCTGCTCCACCCTCTATAGCTGATTACCTCTCTGTCTATGAATCCCATCCCTGGGTCTATGTCTGTGTTGATAGGATAGCCAGAAATATTGCTTCAGTGCCTTTTTCTATCTACCGTAACAATGAAGAGGACACAACCTCTCCTATGGCAAGACTCTTTTCTCTTGTGAATGACTACACTACACAGTTTGACTTCTGGTATAGACTGATAACCGACCTTGAAGTTACCGGGAACTATTTTGCTGAGATAGAATTTCAAGACAAGAAACCCATAGCCATACATCCAATGAATCCAGCAAATGTCACTATTATCCCTGACCCACTAAAGAGAGTAAGAGCTTATGAATACGTCTGTAATGGTCAGACAGTAGTCATTCCTTTTGAGAAAGCGATACACCTCTACTTCCCCTCTCCATCTGACCCCTTCTGGGGTATGTCACCCCTGCGTCCTCTTCTCACTTCCCTAGCCACTGACATCTATGCCAGAAACTACAACAAGACCTTTTTCGAGAACAATGCACAGGTTGACGCAGTATTGGAAACCGATGAAATCATCACGAGAGAAGATGCCGATATTATCAGACAGATGTGGGAAAGAGCATATGGTGGTCCAAGAAAACATCATTCTGTGGCAGTTCTCTGGGGAGGATTGAAGTATAGAGAAGTAGGAACAAAACCCAAGGATGCCAATTTTCTTGAACTCACTAAAGTCATGCGTGATGAAGTTCTCGCAGTCTATGGTGTTCCACCAGCAGTTGTAGGTATCTACGAATACTCTAACTATGCTAATGCCAGAGCACAGATGAAGACATTCTGGCGTGAAACTCTTTTACCACTTATGAAGAAACTCGAACAGATGATGAATGAATTTGTTATCCAGCGATTTGATTCTGAATGCACAGGAAAATTCCGCACCGAAGGTATTGCTGTGCTGGTAGAAGAAGAACAGGAACAGGTAGACATTGATGCAAAGCTTGTAGAGACTGGTCTTGCTACTGTGAATGAGAGGAGAAAACTGAAAGGACTACCACCATTACCATGGGGTGATGATTGGTATAGACCCCTGAATAAGGAGGTCTGGGATGAAACTCTTAGAGATAACTTCAGAGAACCTTAAGGACATAGACTCAAAAGAACTCCTTATGCTGCATTTCAGAATGCATCAGCTCTATGGTTCTGGTAATGCCAATACCGAAGATGTTGTCAATGCTCATAGTTTCATTGTAGCTGAAATGAAGAAACGTGGTATGAATCATAATATCGTATCTCCTCTTGATACAGTGTTGGCAAAGACCCTTGGTGACTCCAAAGATATTATGGTGGTGAAAGACTTTGTCTCCATAGTCGGCTCCTCAGTATCTTCTGAGAATCCTACTGACATTGATATCCTCATTCGTGCAAAGCTTACACCTGATGGCTTTATCATTGAAAAGGATAATATTCTTCTTCCTGTCAGGAACTTCTTTGGAAAAGAGGGAGCGTTACACGTCATAGACGGACCACAGGGGAGTCATGGTGATTATATTCCTGTATTTGACCTTGTTATGCGCGCAAAGAAACCAGAGACTATAGTAGTGAAGAGTGGAGATATAAGGATAGACCTGGGATGTGGTGAGAATAAACCAGAGGGATATATTGGCATTGATGTGCAAGGTTATCCATGGGTAGACATAATACACGACCTTAATAAGGGAATACCACTCCCAGATAACTGTGCTGATGAGATACGTGCTTACCATGTTCTTGAACATCTTGAGAATGATGAATTCATAATGAAGGAGATATGGAGGGTATTGAAACCAGGAGGAAGATTCATCTTTGAGGTTCCTTCTACCAATTCCGAAGGTGCTTTTGCTCCAGGACACAGAAGTTTCTGGAACATAACAAAGTTTAGTTTTTGGGTCAACCCAGAGCTTCTTGATGATAGACCACAATTCCTTCCTCTCTACATCACGGAAGTAGAAAGGAATGGATACAAGTATGTAGTCGGTTGTCTCTTGAAACCCTATGTTGAAAAGAAGGAATTACGTCCCATAATGACCTTCCCTATGCAGAAACCAGAGATGAAGTTCTATGTATCTACAGAAGCCTTCTCTCCAGAAGAAATCTGGAAATGGGTAGAAGCACACCTTGAGAATGGTGTTGTAGCAGAACCAAAGTATAATGGCTTCCGCTCCTGCATCCAGAAATCAGGAGATACTATCGAGATTTACTTCGAAGATGCAAAGAAGAAGAGGCATATAAAGGAATTCGAAGAGGAACTTGCAAAGATACCAGACGATTTCATTATTGACGCTAATGTAGGAATACGGAAAGGGAATAGAATGGAAGCAAGGATAGATCTGATGAAGCTCCTTGCTGAGGAGATAGAGCTTGATAAGGATGAAAGACCGGTAGCTATTCTCTTTGACCTTCTCTACTGGAATGAGGATATTCATGAGAAACCCTTTGAGGAGAGGAGAAGACTTCTTGAAGAGTTCTACTCAAAGTATCTCAAGGACTCGATATACTTTGAGCTGTCCCCCCAGGTAAAGATAGATAGTTTTGAGGCTCTTGAAGATGCCTGGAGAGAGTATGGATTCAGGGACAATAGTGAAGGTCTTGTCCTCAAGGACCTGAAATATCCTTTTCTTCTCTCCAACGCTACTGATGGTATGGCAAAGATTAAACATGCTCTGGAGATAAAAGTCATAGTTCTCGAGGTCCAGGAGAACAAAAACGGTACCTATAGCTACCGATGTGGTCTTCTTCAAGGTAACTCAGATATTGAAGCAGACTATGAGCTTGATGGGAAGAAATACGTTGACCTTGGGAAAACATTCAATACTGTTATCCAGGCTAACGTTGGAGATATTATCTCCTGTCAGGTTCAAGAAATTATTGTTGGTGAGAATAGCATTGACTGGTTAGGAGCTACACCTCTTGATGTGGATAGAACACGAACTGAACCCTACTACGTGAATCAGGTTATTGACCTTGCTGAAAGAGCTGGTGTTCTTCAGGAGAGAACAGAAAAGGCAAGGTCTAAACCACTCATAACTGTAGGTGGAAAATGGTATATTGTGAGGAAACTCCTTCCTTACATACCAGAACACAAGGTGTATGTAGAGCCTTTTGCTGGTGGTGCTTCAGTGTTCTTTAAGAAGGCATCATCAGAGAAGGAGATATTGAACGATGTTAATCCACTCATAGTAGCATCATACCGATTCCTTAAGAATGCTACTGATGATGACCTTGAGAGATTTGCTTCCCGTGATTGGATAGCAAGCAGGGAAAAATTTGAGAGACTACTACAGACACAACCTAAGAGCACAGAAGACAAAGCATATAAGGCGATGTATGTATCTGCATTCTCAGTTATTGGTGTGGAAGCAACTACTCCTGGGGCGTATATGGCAGAAGATGGTGAGGATGCAGGATATACTGTTGAGGTGCTCAAGAAGTTCAGGAAGAGATTGAGAAAAACAAAGATAACGAGGATGGATGGTATTGAGTGTATCAAGAAGTTTGATTCCCCAGATACCTTCTTCTTCATTGACCCACCATATCTCACAACAAGTAGCGGTAGGATTTATAACCATGATGTCGATAGAGAATACCTTCAGAAACTTGTTGATGAGCTAAAGAATATCAAAGGGAAGTTCATGTTGACACTCTACTACAAGGACCTGAATTACCTTGATATTCCTGCAAAGTGGAATGTTCGGAAATACAAAGCAAGATTCTTTGTTGGATATGCATCCCATCCTGAGCTTTCTGGGAGATACGAAGCAATGGTTACAAACTACAGCATTGTGAATAAGATATCCGAACGTTCAGAATTTGCTACAAGATTCTGGAAGAATAACTGGTGGAAATGTTTCCCTTCTTCTGGTAAGGGGAGATTCGTCTATCACCACCACTGGAGAGGTCTTACAGAAGAAGAGATTCGTCTCTCTGATAAGGAACTTCTGAATACCAACCACTCAATTCATGGTGACCTCAGACTTGAATTTGATTCTGGTCTCTGGGGTCTTTCAATATTCCTTGGAAAGGCAATAGAGAACAGGGAGAATGAGAGGTTTATCTCTGGTGAGAAGCTCAGATGTGCATTCAAACCGATACAACCAAAAGAATGGCTTGATGTTGGCGTAGAAGAACCATATATATCTGAACCTGGTGATGTAGGCAGCACTTCTAAGAAGTATTCAAAATTCTTTGCCATTGATACTGGTATGTATGAGATTGGTGTATGGAGAGAGCATTTCTTTGAAATTTTCCTACATGGTGATAGAATAAATGGGAGATATATTGTATCATATGCTCCAGTGGGTGAAGAAAGAATCTGGTTGGTGGAAAAACCAGAAGACCAGATACCATATGCTGATAAGCATGACAAGGAAGAGGTTATCAAGGAGCTCAAAGAGAAAGGACAGAAATATCTGATATGGGGTAAGCCTGGTATGAAACCAGAACTCATTATCCTTGATGACTCGGTGAACAAGACACTCTATGGGGACTTCTACAGCATTGAAGATGAAAAACACTATGTCTGGGCTCCATTCCTTATACCAAATGTTGTTGATACCCAGAGTGATTTCGTAAGACCAGAAGAGATAGTCAAAGCAGTGCATAGGTTTACTCAAACTGATATGCCAGTGTATTATCTTCATGACGTAGCACTACCAAAAGAACAGGCAAGAATAGTGGAATGTGCTGTTGTTCATGGTGATTTGATAGTTAATGGTAAGAGGTTTCCACCTTATACCGCAGTATGTGCTATAGCCATTGATGATGATTCTCTGTGGAAGGAGATTGTAACTGGAAAGATAACTGGTGTTTCTATTCATGCAGTTGTGAACAAGGTGGCTCATGGTGAGTATAATGAATTGAAGAATATCAGAATACTGCATATTGGTCTTGCTGATAGACCAGCAGTGAAACAAGCTGTATTTCAGGTTATGAAGACGGAGGTATCCAAAATGAGTGCTGTGACTGACATTAAGAGTATCATTGATGACTTGAGAGAGCTTTATGATTCACTGGAAGATGAAGATGCAAAGTATAAGGCTCCAGTAGCAACCTGTATAGCTATTCTCGAAGGTGCTCTATCTGGCGTACAATATGGATATCCTTATCCAGAGGAAGATAAGGAGAAGACAGCAGAGAAGGCTGAGGAACAGGAAGCTCAGGTGAAAGAGGAAAACGATGATATTCAGAGAGCTGTTTCCATTGTGGAAGAGATTAGGAGGCTACTAACAGGAGGTAAGCACAATGGCTGACTTTAAAGAACTCGTAAAATCCTTAGAGTCCTTACGTGATGTACTGTCTGAGAAGACCGGAGACAGACTCACAACGTTTGATGTGGTGTCCAAGACGAATAGCAACGACCCAGCTATTCGTGAATTCCAGCGTAGGTGTGACGACCTAATCATTGTCTCCAAGATTCTGGGGAAAGACCCAAGGGAGCTCAAGCTCTATAAGACGCTGTTTGACCCTGTATCTGAGATTCGTAAGGCTTTGACTACAACTGACCTTGCTAACTGGATTCCCTCTCAGTTGTCTGCACAGCTTGTCCAGGATGTAAGGTTAGCCCTCAAAGTAGCTGCATTACACCCCAGAATTGATATGCCAACCAATCCCTTTAACATTCCTGTGTTCTATCCTGGTTCAAAGGCTAAGAAGAAGGTGAACGAAGGACAACCACCCACCGCTCCTACTGGCACACTTACAGCCAACTCAATCACTCTCAATGCTACTACACTCATTCAGTATCTTCCCATCACCTATGAGGTGAATGAGGATACCATTATTCCTCTCCTTCCACTTATTCGACACGACATTGTTGAGGCATTAGCAAGAGCACAAGAAGATGCTACGATTAATGGAAGCGTCTCTGGAACTGGATTTGATAGTGACTGGGCACAGAATGATGCGAGAGCATCATGGAATGGTTACCGTAAGCTTGTAGCAAGTGGTCTCTCCATTGATGTAGCAGGCTTTAGCGGTGGTTTTGGCACAGTAGCATTACGAGCTGTAAGAACTGCTCTTGGTCGATATGGAGTGAATCCTGATGACCTTGCATGGATTGTTGGTCCAACAGTCTACAACCTCATGCTCTCCCTTCCTGAGGTTATCACCGTAGACAAGTATGGACCAAACGCTACTATCCTCAAGGGTGAACTCGGGAGATTCGATGGTATTCCCATTATTGTATCCGAATACGTACGCGAAGACCTTAATGCGAATGGAGTTTATGATGGAACCACAACCAGATATACTATGGCCATTCTTGTGAATAAGAATGGGTTTGTATATGGAGACAGGAACGACGCAACTATCGAGACACAGAGGAATATCGTTTCTCAGGTGATAGACATTGTAGCTTCCCAGAGGATAGCATTTGCCCAGAGGATTCCTGGAGCAAAAGTTGTAGCCATTCTCTATGGTATTCCTACGAGCCTCTAATGGATGAGATAGGGAGGTGAATCCAGGGGGCGGGATTTATCCCGCCCCTATTAGAGATGAGGGTAGAGTTTAAGGGGAATTCATACAGAAGCTATCGTGTATTCCTTTCTTCTCCAGGGATATATGAAATCCCTGATGATATAGCCGAGAGAATCATCGAGAGACATCCAGACCTATTTGAGAGAGTAGAGGAGGAGAATAATGCAGCTGGAGCTCCTGAAGTCCCTCATAGGAGAAAACGAGGACGACCAAGTACTCAAGAACTTCTTGCGAAGTTCAAAAAGACTGATTGAGGGATACCTTGGTTACAATACTGACTACGGTAACCATACCATTACAGCTCAACCAGGGGTTATTTACCTTCCCTATGCTCCAGTAGTTTCTGTAGAGTATATCCGAGATACAGAGAGAAAAGATGTTATACCAATCGTCTTCAACAAACAGAAGGGCATACTCATTGTTGATGAAGCTATAGAGATACGATACACAGGTGGTATGAGAGATGGAGATAATGAGAATTTCGATATTGCTGTAGCTATTATGGCTTCCCATCTCTACAATAGAAGGTCTTCTATTGGTATCCGCTCTGAGAAGTTAGGCAACTACACTGTTGAGTATACTGATGGTCTTCCTCCTACAGTGTTATCTCTGTTATCAGGACTGAAGAGGATATGAACAGTCTCCTGAGTTATACTATCATTGAGTATGACAAGGATATGAAGAAAAAAAGGAGATACAATGGACTCCTTATCTACGCCTCTTCTTCTCTCGTCAGAGACTATACAGGAAATGTCGTTGCTGGTGATGGTATCCTTGTAACCATTGTTGAACCTACTGTTGGGAGTATTGTCCAGATAGGGAAATCATACTATCGTGTGAATAGGGTAAATACCTTTATGAAGAAAGGTAGAATACATCATTACGAATCAGAGGTTACCTATGCATCTCTCTCTCGTAGTTAATGAGAAGAGTATAGAAGAAGCAATGTATAGACTTGGTGAGTATCTTGCTGAAGAAATACAGAACATTGAGAAAGGCATTCTCAGAGATTACACAGAGTCTGTGCCTGTGTATACTGGCACTACAAAGATGTCTTCTCAGATTCGGGAGACAGATGAAACATATGTTGAAGGAGTTCGTATACCAATAGAGATACAGCTTGTAAGCTCAGAACATGCTGGTTACCTTGAACGTGGCACAGGACCATATGCAGGACATCAACAGTATATACCACCATTCGTGAAGATTGGGGATTGGGCTATCTTTAGAGGCATTCAGAATATTGGCGCTGTATACAGAACGATATGTGTAAGAGGGACAAAACCCTACTGGTATGGGCGTAAAGCTGTAGAGAAAGTGGCAAGAGGAAAATGGGTAATATCGGGGTACTCCGAAGAACTCTGATAGACTATATATCCAAGTATACGACGAACATATATCCAGGATATGCTGATGTCTTCGTCAAATACCCTGCTGTTATCCTTGATATTACCAATGCAAGAATAGCAGAAGAAGAACGGTATAGAGCTGAAATCATGGTAGTCTCTGAGAGCAGAGAAGAAGCTGATGACCTTGTGACGAAGATTAAGAATGAACTGAGCAATAAGAGAAAAGGTGCTATACTAATACTGTATGCTGGGATGGATAATGATTATCGGGCTATTGGAAATACACTGTATAACATAGTGACCCTGAGTTTTACAGTATATTGGCTTGGAGGTGTATAACATGGCCATAAAGCCTGTAGATATTCAGTTTGGTGCTGCAGATTTATACATTAATGGTAGGAATGTTGGTGCTGTAACTGATGCACGATTCACCATGGAAGTTGACAAACAGGAACATAAGAGTGGACAACCAAGCAAAACCGATAAGGTAGTTGTCTCAAACATCACAGTAAGGGTTACTGCTAATCTCAAAGAGATTAATCCTCTGAACCTCAGAGATGCTCTTGGTCTTTCCAGGGAAGACCTTACTGTTGTGACTGCATCTTCTGTGAATGCTACAGACTATGTTACTGTCTCTCGTAGATTCTCTTCTAAGCTCCTGAATGAGAATCTCGCCAGTGTAACCTCTGTAAGGCTTGCTACAGTTCTCCTTGCTGACTGTAAAGCAACAGACACCAGTATTTCTGTGAGGAGTGCTACTGGTTTTGCAGCGACAAATACCATTACCATTGGTGAAACAGAAGCAACTATCCAGAGCATTAGTGGGAATACCATTACCTTAAGCAGTGCTATTGGCACTGCTTATCCTGCAGGCACATACGTGGTAAGGAATACTGCATACAATGAAGGAGGAGACTATATTGTGAATCTTAATGATGGTCTCATCTCCCTGGCAGAAGGCTCTGCAATACCCAATGGTGTTGTGGTGCAGGTAAAGTATAGCTACAAACCTATGGTGAGATCTGAGGTTCCACTGGGAAAGTATGTAACTGGAAGAACATACACTATCCAGCTGGTTCACAAACGTGATGATGGTTACATGACTATCTACATTCCAAGAGGACAGGTAACTGGTGCTCTTGAGTTTGCTTTTGGTGATGAGTTCCATGCTGTTCCTATTACCATTGATGCTCTTACTGACCCCTTAATAGGCGATATTCCTGCCAAAATTATCTTCGAATATGAGTAACCTTGACGCTCTGTTAGGAAGATACACGGTTGTCAGTGTAGATTCAAGAGACATTAAGGTATATCGGTTATCAATTAAGGGGCTAATGGCTCTGAATAGGCTAATAGCAAAGACCATTGGCCCCATTACTGATATACCACCAGATATCTCTGCTTCTATCTTCCTTACCGCTCTCTCTGGTGCAGAACAGGAAGTCATAGACATTCTCAAGGATGTCCTGAGATGTGATGAGGCTACCATATTATCTCTCACACACGAAGAAATCCTTGCGGTTATCAATACCGTTATTGAACAGGAGAATATTCAGAAGCTGGTGAACGATTTTTTCGTCACCCTGGAGAAGCTCAAACAGAAGATAGAATCGAATCCGAATGGATGAACTTTGTTGATACTCTTGCTCATGAATATGGTTGGAGTATCGAATACATTATGAGCCTTCCCTATGCTATAGTACCAGGGCTTATAAAGTCTATATCAGAGAGACACAATAGAGAACTTGCAGAACTCATCCTCTGTATACATCCCAAAGACCCACAAGAGCTCTTTGTAAAACTCACAGGAACTCAAGAGAGCAAGAGAAAATCCCTTGATGAGCTCAAAGAAGCTCTGGGTGGTGTTATTCCTATTGAGGTGAAAAGACATGGCTCTGGGAGATTTGGTAGCAACACTAAGACTTGATATTTCAGATTTTGTTCGAGCAGTACAGGAGGCAAAGGAAAGAGCAAGAGGCATAGCTCTTCCTGAACTCAGGATTGAAGGCATAGAGATAACCAAGAGGAAGATGCTGGATTTTTCCACAGCTATAAATGCAGTAAGCAATAAACTCCTTGCTATTGGTTCTGGTATTGTTGCTTCTCTCTCTGCTATCCTCTATACTGCTGCAAAAGCTGGAGATGCCATGTATGAGTATTCCCTAAGAACTGGTATAGCAGTAGAGAATCTTTCTGCTCTTCAGTATGCCGCTGAACAGACTGGCACAGACATGAATGCTCTCCTCTGGTCTTTTAAGTTCCTCGAAAGACAGATGGTTGAAGTAGTTTTAGGTTCTGAGAGAGCAAGAAGGAGATTCGGTGATTTAGGTATTGCAGTTCTTGACTCTTCTGGGAAAATGCGACCAGTCATGGAGGTCATCTTCGACATTGCTGATGCATTGTCAGCAATGACAACCCAACAGGAGAAAGCTGGTTTTGCTTCCAGGGTATTTGGACTACGCTATGGTGCAGCTCTTGTCCCTATGCTTTCTCAGGGAAGAAGAGCCTTAGAAGAACTGATGCAGAAAGCAAGAGACCTGAATATTGTCATGTCTACAGAAGCAGCTGTAGCCCTTGATACCTTCAAAGACTCTCTCATTACTCTGAGATATTCCTTAGCGGCTATAGGCAGAGAGTTAGCAGTAGCAATGACTCCTGTAGTTGAAGCTTTTTCAGATATAGGTTCCAATCTTGCTTCTATGATATCAAGGTTTGTATCTGCACATCCAGTGTTTTCAAGATTTACCACTACACTTACCTTCATCACTGGTGGTATTCTCATATCAACTGGTGCTTTTGGGAAGTTCATTGGGTATCTTACAAGATTACAGGCTGAAATAGGTGGTCTGAGCACTGCTCTAAGAACATTAGGTGTTTCCATCATTACCATGCTCTCCAATCCTATCACTGTTGCTACTGCTGCGGTTATTGGTCTTGCCTCTGCATATCTTGTCTTATCCCAGAGGATTGATAGTTTCAGCAATTCCTTAAGAACTATGGCATCCAGACTCAAAGAGGCTACCAGCACTGGTAATGTAGAAGCAATGTCTGAAGCCATGAACAACCTAAACAAGAGAATAGAAGAAGGATATAGGGCTTTAGGGACATGGGAAAGGAGAATGAATGTTCTAAGACGTTCGAATCTTGGTATAGCTCTTCTTGTAGGAGAACTCGCATATACAAAAGCAAGAAGAGAGATAGGTAGTGCCTTAGCAGAAGCACTTATGGAAGAAGCAAAAGCACGAGAGATATATCGTCAGAAGATAGAAGCACTCATGGCTACACAGCTTGAAGAGAAAGGACTTACTTCAGACATGGTTGCAAGATATATATCCCTCAGTAGAAGCTATGATGAGCTCAGTATTCGTATAGATGTAGCACAGAAGGCAAGAGAAACTCTTAATAGAGAATTTGAAGAGGGGAAGATGACTGAGGAGACGTATACAGCTATTAATAAAGCTCTTGGGAATATCCTTGAGGAGACAGGTAAGGAGATTAGGAATATCTATGACTCCCTTGAAGAACTCAGGAGTAAGTATCCCCAAGTGCAGGAGGCAGCAGAAGAATTTACCCAGACATTGAGAGATATGGTTATGACCAGCGTAGAATACTATGACTCAATCAACAAAATCATAGATGCTCTCACCAGAGCATATGGTGTTCCAGCGGACAGATTGATAGAGTTACGCACAAGATTGCTTGAAATGTTCAGAGGCACTGAAGCAGAAGAGAAAGCCTTGAGTGACCTTATATCTGATACTGTAGAGGGAATTACTACTTCACGAAGGGAGATGAGAAAAGCTTATGATGAGATGGAAAGACTTGTAGAGAGAGCCAGAGACACAAGGGAAGAATACAATCAGAGTATAGAAGAAGCCAATGAGAAGTATAGGGAGTCAGTCATAAAGTTAGCTAACAGGATACGGGAAGCCTATGAGCTTCAGCTTGAGATACCGAAAATCTCAGATTTCACTACTGCTCTTAATTTCGTTAACAACATCATATACGAGAAATCACAAGAAGCCAATAGACTCTTTGAACTTGCTCATCTTGAGAGAGAAAAAATTCTCTCTCTCTCTAACGAGAGACTTATTGATGCTGAAAGAGAATTTGTAAGACAGATGATAGATATTGATAGGGAATATGCAAGAAGACAGGGAGAAGTATCAAGACAGTTCACTAACCTCAGAGAACAGCTGATATCTGTTCTTGATAGATTCTATGATTTCAGAAACCTGGTAAAGATGAGTGATGCAGAGTTAGCACGTCTTGCAGAGAGAATACGAAGTGGTAAGGTGCGTAGAGCAGCACCAGAGTCAGCAGTAGAAGAACAGTATAGAGGTTGGTATCAAGCAGCACAGACTCTTGGCAATATCTATGACCAGATGAACCAGCTTCAAGCTGAACGTCTCTCCATAGAACAGGAGAGAGCCGAAAGAGAATCTGAACTGAGACAAAGAATCGTGCGAGAATCAGAGCAAATGAGAACACAGGTGCTTGGTTTCACCGAGGATATGGTTGAATACAGTAAGGTGCTCGAAGAGAGTATAGCTCGTGCTTCAGAGACATTTTCAGTTAGAACCCAGGAAATTACCTCTAATGCCCAACAGATTATACGCTCCTTTGAAGAGAGTGGTGTAAAGCTTTCCTTCTTATCTCGGGCTCTTGAGAAGATTACTACAGTTCCTGTAGCAGAAGGATATGAAGGCCTTCAGAATCTCTATACACAGTTAAAATCCCTTGGAGAAACAGTACCACCAATACATGAACTCAGTGAATCCATTAGAAGGATTACTGGTTCAAGGATTACACTGGATACTTCGGGTTTTGTTCGTCAGATAGATGAGCTTAAGAGACTACTTGATGCGATTCCCTCTGAGAAGGTTGTTAGGATAAAGGTGATAAGGGAAAGCGTTGGTGGTTATACAAGGGGGAATCTCAGAGATATGGTGATAGAAAATACTGATGAGTTTGTAAACTCAATCTTCTGAGGTTAGAAGATGGAACACAAAAGAGAGAAGGTAAGGCTTACAAGTGGGAATAACAGTGTGGAGCTTGAAGCCACATCTATATCCTATGGTATTCGACCAATACAGATAGTAGAACGCAATATCAATGGTGATGGAATCGTCATAAGGCTTAGGAACAAAAAAGTCATTAGCATAGAAGATTGGTTCTCTCCCGATGTGTATGATGCTCTCATTCGAGTAATATCCTCACCTACAGTATCTGTTGCTTACTACGTTATGCCTGAAGGTGGAACATCTTTCACAGTGAAGGATGCTTTTACTGCTTATGTGTCGAGTTTTGATTTCTCTCGTCTTGTCTTACAATACAGTATAAGACTGGAGCTGGAAGAACCATGAATGTCTATGTAAGCACTTCGAATTACAATGTAACCTTATTGCCTGTGAAATTCTCCAGCATATCAAGTGCAACATATGCTGGAGCTAAGGTATTTGGGTGGGATGGTAGTAACGAAGTAAGATTCTTTGGTATTGATACCTCTAAGGTTATATCATTACGCTGTAACTATGATGATATTGGTAATATGGACATGGAAATAGAAGCATATACTCAAGCAAACATTGGAGATACCATAACTGTTTATGCTGGTAATACCCGTATTGGTAGTGGTGAAGTAGTCTCTGTAGGGTGTATTAATGATAGACTCTATCGTATAAAGGTGGCTGGTGAGACATAATGCCTGATTTCAGAAGAGTGCAGGGAACTACAGCATACATCCATTATTTCATCACTAAGGACTTTATAGACCTCAGAATTATTCCACAAGGTATCTATGGTATAGAAACATACACCAAACCAGTTTCAATTGATATGTCCTTCAAAGAATTTGCTGACATAGTTTTCAGAGAATTCGGTATAGTTCTTGAAGAGGAGGAAGAATTATCTCCTCCTCAAGAAGAACAGGAAGAAGAAAATCCAGTAGACAGTAACTACATCATTGGAATCGCCGTAAATAACTACAGAGACCTTATTGTACGTAAAGAGATACTGGAAGAGAAACGAGTTACTGTTGAAAGGACAGACTCTGGTATATCAACGAGTACTGGTGGAGAAGCACCAGATATTGGTGTAGTGGTTATATATGAGATTGGCATAAAGAAGATACCAGATGTTAGTGTAAGTCAAAGAACGTGGGTAGAGAGAAGAGACGATATAGAAGCTGATGCAGTGCTGACATTCAGTGAAGAGAGTGTTACCATGGGTGGTTTTCTAAAGCGTAGAGAAGTTACAGGAACATATAAGGGTGAAGTATACAGTCATACCATTGAGTATACCAATGGTGGTATACCAGATGGTCTATCAGGTTCACTGGAATATGAAGCAAGACAACTTCTTCGTAGTGCCTGTAACATCTCCATATGGTATCCAAATAGAAGTATATACCGTATAGTTGTATCAGCAGAATATTCGAATTTCCAGGATGGAAATGGTAATTCACATAAGCTGCTTACCTCAAGAAGCTTTACTGCAACTTTAACCATCCTTGATGATGAACTTCTGGTTAATGATGAATACAGTGTTACCAGAACAAAGGTGCTATATGATTGGACACAACATGACCACAGTGTAACACCAAAGTATATCGAATACATATCACAGAAGAATGAGTTTCACTGGAATATCTCAAGGTGGGAATCAGAAGGTGGTAGTATTCATGCTATAGGTAAGGGTGTCTATGAATCCTACCGCTATGATAATGTCGGTTACCCTGACCAACCAGTAATAACTCTTGTAGAAACACAGAGACAGATGGTTGATTCTAAACCAAGTCCTAACTTCCCAATTGCTGAGCTCATTTTCTCAAGAAGACTGGTATACTATGGAGACCCTGATAATGCCTATGAGTATAATGCTACATTCATAGAGAATCGCAGTGATGCTCTGACATGTGCAAAGAGAATCTATGAGCAGCTTCTCTATGACTATGTATCAGACCATGGAGATAATTCTGTTGCCACAAGTGGTGATAGTGATTATGGTGGGAATACTGTCATACCAGGATTTACAGAGACAACAACAACCTATACCATTAGAAGGAATACTGTAGAGCTCTGTGGTCTGGTGCCACTTGGAGACAAGAACATCACCTATGTAGCCTCTTCCAATATTAGGAGAACCATTGTTGAATGTGAGGAGAGAGTGACATGAAGAGGAAGAGAAAACTCTGGGAAATAATAGCACCGAATCCTTCTGTGCGTTATGGTATGGCAGAGAAGCTCAATGTAGGACACTGGATGAAAGTAGAAACACCATATGGGAAGAAGCTTCAGGTCTATGAGCATGGTATAGGTAAGGAAGGTGGCACAAGCATCCTCTTAAGACATGGATATACTGGTGGTATGAGGAGTGTATCACATGACCCTGCTGAGTATCTTGTTGAAGTCAGTAATGTTACCGGTACGAAGAAGAGTGAAAGAGTTCTCTTTGCACATACTGATAGGGAGATAGTAACCATCGATGGTAATGGTTCTGTAGGACAATACTCTGTCGAAGAAGTATTTGACAAGATAGGTTTTAGTGGTGAGTGGTGGTATAGAAGGATTGTTACCAATGTTACAAGAAACCTCGGGATTATATTTATATGGGTTAGACCATCTACATCTACATACTGGTATATTGTCGACAAAGATTTTAACGTTATTCTTTCTGGTGTGCTCGATGGGTATGATGTTGTCCTCTATACATACTATAACAACAAGCTCAGGGTTACGATGTCCAACTGGGATGATGATACTTATACATGGGCAGAGTGGACAAAGGATGGGATACGAAGAACAGGACCCATCGACTATAACTTTTTGGATATTGCTGGTAGATATTGCATAACCAGGGACTCTGAGTATATACGATTTATAGATTATGAAACAGGCGATACTGTATCGTATGAGCTTTTGAATAGATGGTGTATCATACGCGTAAAGTCAGTTGGTTACAATCAGTTTAGAGTGTATGTGGTCTACTGGTATATTCCCGCAAGGTTCAGGTTTCGTGACCTTCTTAACAGACTGCCAGGAGTCGGTTCATATTTAAGCTTTGAGGAACTTATGCCAGAATATTTTGAAGGTGCGGTCTACGAATTCTATATCAACGACAGGGATGTAAGATTCGAGGGCAAAGTAAACGGGAACCATTCTGGAAACATAATATCGAGGAAAGATGCATCAGCCTATGGATTAACGACCTATGATGGTCACTACTGTGGATGGGTATCTCGTGAAAATTTACCACCATATGGTGCCAGTGAGGAAGGAATGGCGCATACATACTTGTATAATGAAGGTACGGTGTTACTGTCCCTTAATAACATAGACTACACCCCTAAATTCACTCTTCCTAAAGATGATGTTGTTATATTCAGAAGATTCTACCCATATCCTGAAGAGCACGAGATAAGGTTAGCAGTGAATAATAGAGAGGTGTGGTTTAGAGGCAGTAGCGCAGATGATGTTATAAGTGGTGCTGTTCCAGTATCATTCAATCCTGATACCGAGGAAGCCTATATCGTGCTTGTGCTGAAGGGCACAAATGAAAAGGTGTACTTTAAAGTAACAAAAGACAGAATAGAGAGGGTAGATGGATTTTCAAGTTATCAGCTGGTATTTGACTCTGTAAGAGAGCCGGCATACCTGGATTTTGTTTCTTCAGGCTATTGTGCGAAATGTCGTCTTACCGATGACTTTAATATAAGTATTTCGGCTCGTGTTGATGATTGTAGAGAAGTTGACCCAGACCTCTTCTCTGAAGCATTAAGTGAAGCATTGTATGTGATGTCATTCTGTGGTGATATAGTTGGTTACCCTTATAACTGTATTTGCGAAGGTCCCTATCCAGGTAGGGTTTTCGTGCGTCTTTCATATTTCAAGAGTGCATATCATCTCCGCTTCGTACGCCCAGGTTCATATACTACAGTGAGTTATAAAGAAAAACTGGTCCCACACTTTACCAGGTATATAAAGGTAGCAGTAGGGAGCACCTACCTTGGAGGCTTTACATGCTACGATAGATTTCGAGAGACTCAGTACAATAATCCACCCCTAAGAGGTATAGATGGAGATTATGAGAGTTCCGACTATAATGTAAAGATAGGAAACTACTGGTATTCAAGATACCTGATTGCAAGAAACTGTCCCACTTTCATCTTCAAGGCCGTAGGTGGTGGCAAACACCTTATATATGGCTTGAGCCACATAGTTCTCCTTAGCAGTAATAATACCTTTAAAAACCTAATATGCAACACCTTTAACTCAACTTCCAATCTAATGCTCAATAAGAAAGCAGTCGTTAAAGCAAATACAATCACAAACGTTGTAGCTTCGGATGGGAAGAATATAAGATGGGTTGGAGAACTCAATGGCATTGAGGGTGAATATCTCAATGACCGGCTGCTCTTTAGGGGCTCAGTTGAGTATATTGGTGGTGGCTGTAACTTCGCTGCTATTAGGAGACGGGAGAACACAGAATGGGTAACCTATATTGCTGATGTAAACACACTAATGGCAGGAGAAAATGGTGTGGTGCTTGATAAGGTACAGTGGTATTTCTACGACTTTGATGCCCAAGATGTCTTTGTCTTTGGCACCAGCGGAATTAAATTAAGAAACGTCAGGTAGGTGAATTCTATGATTAAGATAGAATTTAGGAATACCAATAACCAGTTACTTGAGGATATTGACTTGGGGGATGTTAGTGCAGGAGAAGAGTCAACTCCCATACCCATCAGAGTATACAATGATTATGGAAGGACTGGCACTGAAAGAAACCTTGATAATGTCGTTCTCTTTCTCCTTGATAACTATGGATTAGAAAAAGGAAGAGCTATCCAGGAATGCTGGTTCAGATATTCTATTGGTACCAGTAATGATACAGCTCAACCATTGGTTATCCAGACAGATTGGAAACCCTGTGGTAAGGGATACCCTATTGTACTGGGACCACTTCAGTGGGGTACTTTCCGCACTGTTTTCCTCAAAGTAGCTATTCCCGTTAATGCCATTTCTTCAAATATTTCTATCTCCCTTGTTGCTTCATTTGGAAGTTATTCTACCGTTATAGACCCTATGGAGTATGAATTCTCTGATGATGGTATAGTGAATGAAGAGGATAATCTTGAGCTTGCTTTAAGGAGTGGTTTTGACCCCTCAACAACAAATAACTATGATGTTACCATAGGAGCAGGAGAAGCCTTAGTTCATTCTCTTCCTATGGTCTTTGATGATACAAGCCTTGGTCTTGGTAATACTGATGGCTCTAATAATGTGCTTGGTGCTGGAGAATACTACCTTGCAAGGATATACCTGAATTCTGAGGGGGAACTACGATATGTAAAGAGTAATAAGGGTGCTACTGAATATCCCAGTCTCAGTGAGACTGGGATAGATATATGCTATGTAACAGTGCGTTATGGGGGTAGCGTTGATATTGTTGATATGAGAACCTTTACTGAGTTTGGTGCTATTCTCCGAACGAATACTATCAAGATAGGGAGCGGTAGAGCAGTCTTCTCACACTACTACATTGATATTCCCTATGGTGCTGTCTTTAATCTTCCTACTTCTGGTGCTCTCTCTATAGGCCTAAATACTTCTGGATATATTGTTACCGAACCAGATTTCCTTCTCTATGTCTATGATGCTAATACTCTCTATGACTACCGACACCTTATAGGCAGGGGAACAAAGTATAGGGGAGGGAATATCAGGAAATACCAGGCTCTGGTGTATACGACTTCACAGACTGTAGCTCCCTGTTCCTCTACTGACTCACCATATCTCTTTGCAGGAATAGCAGAATGTGATAGTTATTCAGGTTGTGTCTACATTATCAAGAAGGGCTTGTGTATAGCAGATGTGAGTGGCGAAGTAACAGAGGGTGATACACTTACTCTTGGTAATAATGGCACTCTTACTGTAGGTGGGAATCCTGTAGCTATTGCTCTGAAGAAGTGTGGTAGTAGATGGCTTGTGAAGCTTCTTTAGAGGAGAATAGCAATGAATGAAGGACTGTATGAATCTAATATCGAGAGAGATAAGACAATAACCGAGATAAGCAATAATGTGAAGCTCATTCTCACAAACCTTGATTGTATCAACAGGTGCATAAATGACCATGAGACAAGACTAAGAACTGTAGAGAAAGTGCAGGCACAGCATATGGTATGGCTACAGATACTTGGTGGTATGCTTGCTGGTGCTATTCTTTCTACTACGCTTACACGACTACTAAGATGATTATTCTTATTCTGTTAATTCTCTTCTTCATTCTTGTCTACCTAATACGTAGGAAAAACGTAAAGGATATAGAGGAGCTCATAGCTACAGTTGAAGAATGTCTGACACCAAAGAGAGAGGAGGTGAAAGCAGAAGATTTGGTATCTGTAGTCGAAAGTATTCTTGCTACAAGCGGGAGAAAATTGAATTATGAGAACATAAGACGATATTTCAGATTTCCAGACGAAATATCAATCATTATTCAGGGAATAGATAGGTTTATATCCGAGAATAGGAGTACACTTTACAAGTTTCCATTCATAGTAGACGTATTTCCCTTTACTTTTGCCGTAAGACAGCATGAAGCTGGAAGAAAAGGCATTGAATTTGGTATAATGCATCCAGAGGCAATAAACACCAATCTTGGAGTTCAGCTTGAATGGTTTCTCTATACCCTAATGAAGGATAGTATAAGGTGGCATACTAATAAGCTATGGAATGACTGGAAGAAAGAGGATTTTCCAGACTTCATATCCTACTTTGCTAAGAAATACGCTCCACCAGAAGCCTCACAACTGAATAAATACTGGGAACCAAATGTGAGAAAATACTATAACACGTTTAGAAAGGAGTGATTCCTGTGGCTCTCCTTAATGAAGGAGAAGCTCTGGTTCTTGGTTTACTCAAGGAACAGGTGACAATGTATGTTGGGATATGCACTTCACAGCCTGATGAAGATAACACCTTAACAACAATCACTGAACTTAATGATAGTGGATACTCAAGAAAACCTGTAACGTTTGGAGCAGTAAGTATTGATGCTAACGGCACATATATTAGCAATAGTGTAACGATAGAATTTGGTCCTTTTGCAGGAGAACATACCATACGATACTACTTCATTACCAATGCTGCATCAGGCACAAATGGCTCTCTTATCTTTGGTGGTGCTTTTACTCAATCTAAGCAAGTTGGTGAGAATGATACTTTGGTTATTCCAGTTGGTAATCTTAAGCTCTATGCCTCATGATTTATGGTAGTGCAATCTATGCTACAGATATATACGGCAGAGTAGAAGTAGGAGCAGAACGCTCTACTGGTATCGTCTCTACTCTATTCATCACCGATGTATCATCACCATCAGTTAGCAAGGTTATCAGAGTTTCTACCCCTCTCCTTCTCCAGGATACCGTAGAGGGAAAATGTTCTAAGGTCTTCTCTACGGTATCCACTTTTAATCTCAATGCGTCTCTTGCTCCTACGTCTAACCGTATAGCCTCTTTTCAACCTTCTCTTTCCCTTACTGATTCCGCTACCACTACCGGTATTTACTCACTGTTTCTTCAAGATTCATCATACATTGAGTCTCAATTGAAGTTACGTTACACCCATAAAACATCTCTGGATTCCACTGTATACCTTGATTCATCAGTAAATTCGTTTAGAGGCATTGTTACAAACATTCTAACTCAGTATTCTCTTACCTCACTCTGTAGTGTTTCATGCTTAAGAAACGTTAAGGTTTTAGACCTTGTAACATTAGACGACTGGATTCAATGCTCTGCATCTTATTTCCTTGGTGCTACAGATATCCTATTCTTAGAGGGAGTTAGTTCATATCTAAGAAGGATTCTATCTGGTATACAGTCTGAGATTCTCCTTGATACAGTTGCTTCCTGTTTTCTTTCTGCTATTCCAGAGCTTACTGTTATAGTGGAGAGGTATAGAGTTACTGGGAGTGTGAGAAGAAAATGATTACTGATGCCTTATTAGAGATACCATACGGAGACTATGTTGAGCTTGATATTCTTGTGGTAGATGAAGAAGAAATACCATTTGACATCACACCATACCAGAAAAGGTTTACCATAAAAGCACAGAAAACCGACCCAGATACAAGGGCTCTTATTACGAAAATATCTCCATCCAGTAGTATAATTGATATGGGTAATGGTATTGTCAGAATTATTCTTCATCCAAATGAAACAAGACTATCTCCAGGGTCATACTACTTTGATTTGAAGCTCTACCGTAATGGCATGGTCATAACTCCTGTAGTGGGAAAGATTAAGGTTCTTGAAGTAGTCTGGAAAGGTGAATAGCCATGAAGTTAAACTATAACCCTGACGGTTGGGTTATCCAAGATGAAGAAGTGCGTGTGCCAGAATCTTCTCCATACCGAGTAGAAACCAAACACGACTACATATCAAACGTAGAGATATACACAGAACAGAATAAAGGAGGGACAAGACTTACTGAGGGAACTGATTATACAGTTGACTATAACGGAGAAATTACTTTCAGAAAGAACACAATAACATTATCCTCAAGTTATGCTGGTCAAACTCTCTATGTGTGGTATAAGACGATTGGGGATATTGTAGAAGCGGATGACTTTAACAATTTAGAGAATGCTCTTGAGACTCTTAGCTCTGGTAGCTTGATTTTCCTTTATACCTATTGCAAGGGGGTGTTATAAATGGCTAATACTCCGGTGTTTCCTGCTACACCAAGAATGGGAATTGTTGCACTAACCTCTAATACACTCACAACAGTCCTCTCCGCAGGAAATAGTGGTTCTTATATCGAGAAGTTACGTTATGCCTGTACAGCATCAGAGGCCGTTTCACTATTCATTTATGTATCCGACGGAAGTAACGACTGCTTGATTGCAACAATTCCTTTATCCTCTACCTATGGAAGAATAGACCTTGATTTTGCGATTCCTTCAGGAGCTTCTATCAAGGTGAAATTGTCTGGTACACCAGCTAACACTGTATATGTCTCTGTCTTTGGTGGTGACTACTGATGCAGGGAATGTTTACCAAACCCAAAGGCTACCCAAGAGTTTTTACCGAAATCGAGGTACAGGCATATGAGGATATTCGTGCTGGGGATAGAATTTATATTCTACCGAAAGACATCTCTTACAGGGCTATAGCAACTTCCATAAGTGGGATTGGCTCTTACTGGGCAACAGCTGTATCATGTAACGCCGATGGTTCAATTATTGCCTGTGCCAAGGGCGTGCCATGTGTTTTCCGTCGCTCTGGATATACACTGTCTCCGATTTCGCTGAGTTCAAATCCATCCGGCACAGTATTTTGTGTTGCTGTATCGCCAAGTGGTAGATATCTTGCAATTGGAACAAGCTCGTCACCATTTCTTTTTGCCTATGAGCTTGTTGAGGATACATACCAGCTCCGAAGCCTAAGTGCGAATCCGGCTACAGCAGTTCGAGGAGCATCTTTTATGACAGACGACCTGCTTGGCATTGCTGCGCCAGATACTAGCCCATTTGTGTATGCATACACAACCGGAACAACATTCACGCAATACCCAAGTACTTCACCTCTTAGTTGTGGTACCGTTACGTTATCCGTAACATATATCACGGATACATCCTTTATCGTCTTTCCGTCTGTAGGCTCATATAATTATCCGGTTGGAGTTTATGCTTTCAGTGGCGGTAGTCTTACACGCATTCATACCATCTCCGTAAACATTCCTGGTGGAGTCTGTTCGTATAACCCACTACTTAACGTACATTACTTGAATTTAGGTGACCCCATCGGCCACCATTTTGCCAGGCTCTCCGGTTCTTATGCTATGCATAACCACCGGCATGGTGGTTTAACGGTACATGGCGCTGCACCAACACTCACTGGTTTTCTCCTTGCTTGTTCCAATGGTGTCTATGACCTGAGCTTAACAGGCCCTTATAATGCACCACCAAACACATCTGTAAGAAAATTGCCTTTCACATCATCAGCTTGTTTCGGTTTTGCAGCAACTCAAGACCTAAAAACCCTCTTCACATCAGTCGCTGGGGTTCTAACAATAATCGAGGTCTCTAATATACCAGTTGCAGTGAAAACAAGCGGAGCTCCTATCTTCGACTTCATTACATGCTATGCTCTTGAAGATATCCCTGCTGGTGGAATTGGAACAGTAGTGTTACCTATGAAAGCATAAACTACAGAGCAGAGTGGTGTCTGAATAACACAGGAGGTGAATGATTATGAATATTGACTGGGTTGATATAGCACTCAAAATACTTCTCTTTGCTCTTCCACTCATCATCTCTTACATCTTCGGTAAACTTGGTATTACCAGGGAGAAATATCAGAAATACCAATGGGCAGTGGAAAGAGCTATGGAATTTGTCTTTGCAGCTAAGGATAAATTTCCAGAGAACTCTGGGGTACAGAAACTTGCCTGGGCTACAGAACAACTGAGAAATGCCCTTATTAAAGCTGGATACCATATAACAACTCAAGAATCAGAAGCTATGGTAAGAGCAGCATATCAGAAGATGAGGACGGAAGCATTAGAGGCAACCGTAAAGGGGTCTTAGCCCTTGCTCTCAGTAGTGAACAAACACTCAAACGTATCCTGGATTTACTGAGAAGCAAGGGAGTTTATATAGACCCCGACATTGAGGAGAAGATAAGGATGTGGAAACAGTATAAGGCACAGAAGGAGTTTGAAAAGAAGCTTGAATCTATGAGGTTGGAAACCGTCATAAGCAATGAGTTGAAAAAAACACTTGAGAGACAGAATCAGAGTGAATATGAGGCAATTATGAGAGAGATGGCTAAGTTTGGTGGAGAACCAGAGGGTGATTGGATTGTCTACTGTGATGCCACTGGTATATACTGGAGGTGAATCCATGCGACATATTTTCTTCTGGGTTATAGCTGGTGCTCTTGTAGTCCTTCTTGTATTGCGGGTTACTGGATACATCTAAAGGAGGTGCAATATGAGCGGATTTTATGGTCTGCTGATCTTTCTCGTTGGTATCGGATTAGGATATTGGTTTGGTACCATGAGATGCAGAAGGTGAGGCTTAAGCCTCACCTTCTGTTAGCTTCTGCTAAGGTTCTGGAGTAGTTGTTCAAAATCCCACTCATGTCCTGAATACTCCAAGGAGCGTAATGCATTTTTCCAGTCTACCTGCAGGACAATATACCTATCTTCAAGCCCATAGACCTCAATGTGGTAGCACCTTCCCTGCTTGTCTATTCCTGTATAATTCTTATGAGAAGGTGATATACACCACATATAGTTCTCAAAGTATTCCACACCATTTTCCATAACCCACTGCTCAAACTTCTCTTGTCCACGAATTTCTATTGGTATCACGAATCCCACCTAACTTCTGCATGAAGTAAAGAAGTAGTAGTTATTGTATCCCCTCACTATTAACAAATCTTCTCTAATAATCTCCAGCGATACTCTCTTCTGTCCTCTTAGAATGTATGCGAATGGTATAATTCTTATACTGATACTCTCTTCTCCAGTTCCATTTCCCTGTATAGTTGCTTCTACTCTATCCTTTTCCTCTACCTCTACTTTCACATTACCATTCTGTAGTGACATTGTTGCAAAATGTGATACTTTCTCTCCCACCAATAATGCTCTCATAAGTTCTCCTGAATCTACCTCTGCTATAGCAAGTGCATTTTCATCTACTAACACATCCCATTCTGGTATTTGTATCTCATGTCTTGGTCCATATACCGCTATATCACTCCCATCACTAAACCACAATCTCTTTTTTGATATGCCAGCGTATATTTTCTGCACCCTTGTGTAGTTACTCAGTGCTTTAGCAACAGTAATAGCATGTGTGCCAGCTTCTAAACTCCCCATACCTACTGCTTCAGCACCAATACAGTTATTCTCCTTGTTATACCCTACCATGAATAATCTTCCAAATCTATTCTGGAAATACAATCTCCTATCATTTCTCTCCAGCATAGAAGATAGTCTTTCATATGCTTGTGGTAGCATATCCATATCCACTGTAGCAAAGTATTCTGGTTCTTCTATCTTCTCCTCCAGTGGTAATACCTTCAACTCCATCTCCATCTGTATCTTCTCTTTATTCAAGCTTATCCTTAGTGTATCTCCAATCTTCTTTGTCTCTGATGCCCCTATGAATCTCTCTGCTGTCCACATAGTCTGAGCACTAAATATCCCCGTAAATGGTGCTTTTCCATCCAGACGTATTCTCAATCCAGAACCTTCTACGTATCCCTCATCTTCAATGTTGAATACCTTTGTTCTCAGAGAATAGACACGTTCAATAGCTTCTCTGAAATTCACCATTAATCACTCTCCTATCATGGTCTCTAAAACGTTTTAAAATCGTCTACAAGCTATGTTTCTTATCGAGGTCGATATTTTCCTTACCTCGAGAAAGAAACATAGGAATTGAAACGATTTTATAGCACCTTAGTCTTCTAATCGTGTTCCCAAGAGTCTCTTTAACACTGTAACGAGGATATAGAGTTGTTCATCATCGTATTTCTCCCGGATGTCATATACGGTTTTTAGCAATTCATCAACATCCCCAGGATATCTCCTCCCAAGGAATGCACGCAGTTCTTCCTTCTTCATTCTTAACATATCTCCTCAACCTCCATATCGATGTTTTTTAACCTCACAAAGCATATAAACTTGTAGAAATGTCCTCTTTTCCTCACTTCAGCTTCTTCTTCTCTGCATCTTCTCATTCTCGGAATAAGAGGTTTAATTCCTCTCTCATAGAGCTTTGCAAGAACAGATAGTGGAACTACTGCTACAATATCTAGAGCACCAGATTTTGCATATCTTTCTGCTATTACTTCTACACTATCAAAAGGATTCTTATCTTCTATGAGCTCTAATTGGTCAAAAAGCTTCTTCAGTTCTTTCATCTGACTTTCTAATGGTTTGTATTGAGACAACCAGTAAACTCTCATAGTACCACCGATAAACAAGCGAATACTATTGCAGAAACCTCAAGGATGTGGATAAAATACGGTTGTGGTTTCTCTACGTCTGTAGTAATGAAGAGACTGAGTAGGAGAAAGAACATAGATATTCCTGAGTATGGTTGTTTTCCAAGAAGAGATAAGAATATTACGAGAAATATCCTCAGGAAATAAAGAGAGATGATAAGGTATTCTTTCATTCTATTCCTCCTTTTTTTATGAGTTATTTTTTCTTTCTAAAAAGAAAATAGAATTTTTTTTTAAAAAACTTGATTTTTCTATACAAGAATTTCTATTCTTTTAATAGAAAAAGAAAAAAGAAGAAAAAGAATAGGAGGTGAAACAACATGGCAATAACCAGAATGAGGTTTCTACGATTATTAGGTGGATTTAAAGCATGGGAAGTAGCAAGAAAGTTTCACATTACGGAAACGTATCTACACAAAATTGAGAGAGGAGAGGTACAGAATGTATCTTTGAAGTTGAGGAAGAAGATTGAAGATTTCTACGGTGATGTGTTTGAAAATCTTATCAAGCCGCTCAACGAGGATGCCGTCGTAAGATGAGAAACGTAATATTGAATGAAGGAGATTATTCAATAGAATTTACAGGTATTTCATTCACCAGAACTGGACTACAGGCAACAGTAATTCTACGTCAAGGTGGTAATGTAATAGATGGAGCAAGGTTGAATCTTCTCAGTGATGATGTATCCAGTATTAAACCTGAATTACAAGAAGCAGTTAGGAGAGGCATAAAGGAAGCAGTTGCAGAAATACTCTCTGTGCCTACACCATTGAGGTTAACAAAGAGGAAGAATACAGAACCCAGATGGTTAATACAAGACTTACTTCTTGAAAACAGTATTAACCTCATCTGTGCTCCTGGAGGAGTAGGAAAAAGTCTATTTGCTCTATACACAGCTATGGTTATTGAAAATGGTATTCCAGCATTTGATACACAGCAGAAGAAAGGAAGAACATTGTATCTTGATTGGGAGGTTGACTATTTTGAAGCATCCAGAAGAGCTACGAAGATAGGGAATTTCCTCAAGACCGTGAAGAAGAACATACGTTTTCCCAGGTATATGCTGATGACTACTCCTCTCCGCGACAGTATTGGAAGAATACTGCAGATTGCTCCATACTATGACTATATCATTATTGATTCAGCTGCTCCTGCTTCAGGAGGAGATGTATCAGATTCCTCTATGGCTATCGGCTTCTTTGATTGCGTAAGAAGCATCGTAGCAAACCATGTAACAGTGCTCATTCTATCCCATATTTCAAAAGCAGAACTGAAGAATGCAGATGCAACACCAATAGGGAGTATCTACTACGAGAATATTCCCAGGTTGGTCTGGAGGATGTCAGGAGAATACAACAAGGTTAGGAAAGAGCTCTCGGTTGTATTAGCATGCAGAAAAGCTAATACAGTAAAGCCCGAACCATGGATATTCACCATCGGATTCGATAACGAGATGATACGCTTTGAGAATCATAGAAACAACAATATCGATATGGTAATGATGCAGATAATAAAGGATTTAGAGGGAGGTGAGAGAACAGTAAAGGAGCTTTTAAAGGGATACAGTTATGACGTTTCGGTTATAACGGAAGCCCTTGACAGGTTACAGAAGTCAGGGGTAGTGTGTGGAGAAGAAGGGAGGTTGAAATTGTCAATAAACTTCTGAGGGAGGGATGATATTGGATAACTTCATTACATTAAGTCTAAAGGAAGTCAATATGTCTATTAGTGTAGGAGAGCTCCATGTATCTGCTACCTATGAAGTGCAGCTTCCAGGAGATTTAAGAAATACGATAGCCAATGCAATAGCGAAGTATATTGTAGGAAAGAGTGAAAGATATATGAGGGCTATATTGAGAGACATAAGCTATGGTGATAATCGCATTTACTGCTATTTCGTAAGACCATGCCAAGTCGTTACAGTGACAGAGCTGAAGAGTGCAATATCAACAATAGAGAACACCACAAATGCGTTATCAAGGTTCATTGATAATCTGAGAAGGGTGTTAGAAGTGATGGTGTCGTTTGACAACACCTCAGAGCTGGTTGAAATTGTAGAGCTTCTCAAGAAAGAAGAGGAGCTCAAAAAGGAGGATGATGAGGATGAACGCTAAGCTTGTTGAGCAACTTGTATCTGAACTGAGTGCCTTACTACAGGTAGCTAAGGGAGAACCTGAAACACAGCAGACGAAAACAACTTCTGCCATAAGTGATAAGCAAAGGAAATACATTTTTGCCCTTGCTAACAGGGCAGGGTTAGGGAAAGAAGCATTGAATAGGTTAATAAAGCAGTTAACGGGTAAAGATAGCTTAGATTGGTGTTCCAAGGATGAGGCCTCGAACATCATTGATACCCTCAATGAAGTAGTGAAGAAAAAGGAAGCCAAAGAGGAATGAAGAAATACGAGAGTGGGGGCATATGCTCCCACTCTTTCATTTGGAGGTGAGAAAAAATGGAACATTATGAAATGGTATGTGAGAGATGTGGTGGAAAGATACTCTATGAGGAGGCTGGAATGATAAGTGGTAGGTATGTTTGTAAAGAGTGTTACAGCGACATAAAAAGAAGTATACCCGTAGCTATTTCCTCTATACTGAGCAGATTGACAGAGATACAGCTCAAAATAGCTGGGTCTCAATGGGTTCTTCAGGCTATACAGCCAGATTCAAATATCGGTGAAAATGCAAAACGAAGACTGGAGAGAAATATCGGATTTGCGGAAAGACAGCTTGTAGAGATATACATGGACCTATGGAATTATTTCGTAGACACGGTATGGGAGAGAAAGGATGATTAGGGTAGAATGTGGTCGGTGTGGAGAAATGGTATTTCATGAGGACATGAAAATAGTATGTGGCAATTATGTATGCAAAAGATGTTACAGTGAGCTTATTGAAAGTATATCTGCTGAATTAAGCTCTATACTTCATGGATTGACTAATGCTTACTTAAGACTTTCGAATCTATATGACCTCCTACCAATACTGGATACAAAGGCTGGATTGAAACTGGATGTTAAGACCAGGTTGAGGGAAGCAATAAGTGATACGAAGAAACAGCTTGCAGAGATGCATACAGATTTGTGGAATTATGCTGTGAGGGAGAGATGGGGAAAAGACAGCAGATGATTGGAAGAGGATTTGAATATAGGGTTGTTCATAAAGCACAAGCATACAAAATACCTGCTAAGAGAATTGTGCTCTCGGGAAGCACAGAGGAAAAGCTGGATGTTGAAATAGCAGGAATGAGATTTGAATGTAAATACAGGAGCTCTGGGTTGAAATCAGTATTTACATGGCTTGAGAAAACAGAAAGAGATGGTGGTATGGGTGTTGTTATAGGTGGTGGAAGGAATAATCCTATTGTGGTAATGAGGTTAGAGAAGTTTCTCCGGTTGATAGGAGGGATGAAAAACCATGAAAGCAGTAAAGGTTGATTCGGTGATAATACTTCTACCAGATACAGTATTATCAGATGAGTATTTCTACTATGGGAAGAGAGACATTGTCGTGCCTGTAGCAAGGAAGATAAGCGACAAAAAGCTCTCTAAGATTCATGAGTTCCTGAGTGAAATAATGGATAAGAGTTACAAGGAATTATCAAAACCTATAGAAGACAAGATATGCAGGATATTGAATATCGAACCACATGAGGAGGTGTGATACTTGAAGAAGATATTGTGGTTATCAAGACACAATCCATTACCAGCACAGGTTCTGGAGTTACAGAGGTTATTTGGTGATGTAAATATCACAATTGATGATAAACCATTAGCCAGTGCAGAAGATGTGGTTCAGAGAATGGAAGGATATGATGAAGTCGTTATAGTAGCTCCACTATCAATCATATCAAAAGTCATTGAATATGGAGTAAAACCACTCTTTGCAGATATGCAGAGGATAGACAAGGTAGAGGATAAAGACAGGGATACTGAAGTGGGTGGGAGATGTTATAGGTTTATTGGATTTAAAAGAATTGTAGGAATGAAGATAGAACTGGAAAATCTATAATAACCCTGGAGCTCATATAGCGGTTTTCAAAAAAAATCAGGAGGAGAATATATTCTCCTCCTGATTTTTTTCTCATCTGTTATCCTTACTGAGTATCTTTTCTCATCCCTCCTGAATACCCTTTCTGCTCATTGAGCCTTCATTCGAGTATTTGTTATCCTTTCATGCTGTTTCTCGGTTTTCTTTTTTCGGTTCTTCTTTCTTCTCTACAATAAGAATAGAAAGAAAAACAAGAAAAGAAAGAAAAGCGAGAAACAAAAATTTCTCCAAAAATTTTCTCAATTTTTATTGTTGACAATTGACAAAAACAATCTTTTCGCTTATAATTTTGACAAAAAGAAAAAAAGGAAGGTGAATAGGATGAGCATGGAAAGCATTGAGGTCCTGTTGGATAGGGAGGGAGTCCCTGAGGTAGTTCAGGGACTCATCAAAAGGGGTAGACGTATTCTAATCCATCACATGTACCAAACGTCAAGGTTCACATATGTGATGAAGATTAATGGAGCGACGCCATTCGCGCGTCGTGCCTTCAACTACGCGGTTGTCCCGGGTGCCGCAGTTAGGGTTTACTGCGGCACCTGCGGAAAGGTAAGGTCCCTGCTAGTCATCCCGGCCTTCCAAGGAATGGAAGAGGTTGAGCTTAGGGCTTCTTGCAGGCATATCCTGCAAGAAGCTGTAGAGGCCTCCGTGGATGGAAGACTCGTGTGCGTTGAAGGTTATAGAGTAGTCCCAGCAGGGATAGCGAAGATGCTGGGACTACGCGTAATAGGATAAAGGAGGACGGTGTTTATGAACTGGATGAGCGTGTTTAGCCGCACAGCCCAGAAATATGGGCTGTGCGAAGACCTGCAACAGGAAATCATTGTGGCCTCCATGGAGGCCACAATGATGGGACTGGATGGCAGGGAATCAAGGAATTACGTGGCACGGTGTCTTCATCAGATGATGAAGGCATACGGGATAGTGAGGAAAAAAGGTGGTGGGTATCTCAAAGTAGAGATACCCACGAGTTCTTTAGGAGGTGAGTGGTCATGGTTACTGTGAAGGAATTCCTGGAGCGGGTCATGCGGGGGAGGGATAGGAGGCTCTCCGTCAGTCTCCTCTCTGAAAAGGGATGTCGAATGGTTAGGGACGTAGTTACGGCTATTCTCTCAAAAGAGCTCTTATCAAGGTCAGCAGATGGTGCACCATCCCAGGGGGTTATCCTCATTGTTAATGGGATGGGGGATGAAGTTCTGGACAAAGCTATTAAGGCAGTTGAGAGGATGTTAGAGGTTTATGACGCTCTTCAGGAAATCCCCTTCAAGATCTCTGTATACCCTGGTGGTTCCGATGTGAAGATTACTGTGCGACTGGATCTGGGCACCCTTGATGTCTGCTTCGGTATTCCCTGCAAGGACATATTCAAGACTGGCACCGAGGTAACACCTCATGACGAGCTCCAGACTGTACTTGATGGGCTCAGGAGAACAAGAGAGAAGCTCGAGGGGCTTCTCCAAGAGCTGGAGAAGCCCCTCGCTGAGCCACTGGAGTATATATACTCCAGGGGGATTATTGGGGAGGTTGAATCAGGAGAGGTAGAGGAGTGAGGTTAGGGATGAAGAAAATAGCATTTACAACGCATTACCATATTGATTTAGGAGACGATGGGGATTTTGACCCCATCGTCCTGATGGTCGATGAAGAGGCCTCCATACCGGAGGCGTTTATCCCCGGTAGGTATACCTACCGGGGATGGAAGTTCGAGTATGCGGAGCTTCGGCTCCGTCTCAGCCGGTGGCCTCAGGATGAGGCCACCGGTGAAGAGGTAGTTCAGCTCTGGAACGGAGAGCTGGACTATAACGTTTGCCCGACTGAGGATACATATGTATCCTCAGTC
>Ga0308397_1000349_pt1 | contig 34848 bp, 33 predicted proteins | sample Hotspr20SampleT8_FD_202356 | JGI IMG/M metagenome (GOLD analysis project Ga0308397, IMG submission 202356) | Hot spring phototrophic mat microbial communities from Mushroom Spring, Yellowstone National Park, Wyoming, United States - 20051001_T8 ...
TTCTTTTGAATTTTTTCCCCCTAAATCTACTGAGGGAGAATCAAAATTAGAAGAATCTATCTTAGAATTATTACCACTAAAACCTGATTTTGTCTCTGTTACTTATGGTGCAGGTGGATCCACTCGTACAAAAACTGATGAATGGGTAAGAAAAATTCAAAACCAACATCATTTAACATCGATGGCTCATTTAACTTGTGTAGGCTCTACGAAGGAACATATAAAATACATCTTAGAAGAACATAAGTCTCATAACATAAAAAACATTATGGCTTTAAGAGGAGATCCCCCAAAAGATAAAGAGTTTTTCGTTCCCGAAAAAGATGGGTTTCGGTATGCAAGCGAATTGATATTGTTTATAAGAAATCAATTTTCCAACGATTTTTCTGTTGGTGCAGCCTGCTATCCAGAAAAACATCCCGAAGCAAAAACCTTAGAAGAAGATATAGAACATTTAAAAATAAAAGTAGAAAGTGGAGCAGACTTTCTTATTACTCAACTATTCTTCGATAACGATAAATTTTTTTACTTTCGGGACCTACTTGTAAAAAAGGGAATCAAAGTGCCTATTATCGCGGGAATCATGCCAATAACCGCTTATAAACAAATCGAACGGTTTACTCAAATGACTCAGTGCTATATACCCGAAGATTTACGAAATAAGATGTATCGATATCAATATGACGAAAAAGAGCTTTTAAAAATTAGCTTAGAGTATTCGATAAAACAATGCGAAGATTTATTAAGAAATCAGGTTGATGGAATACACTTTTATACTTTAAATCAAAGCAATGCAACTTTTCTTATTTTGAGTGAATTGTTTAAAATTTTTCCTATAACGATATTATAACTGGAATTATCCTTATGGAAGTAAAAGAACAAAAAAAAGAGTATTTAACCCTTAGTCAGATTAGTGATATTGTATTTCGCATCAATTCGGAACAAGATTTGGAAAGTTTACTTACTATCATCATGGATACGGCAAGAAATTTGTTAAAAACCCAAGGTGCTTCTTTGTTGTTGTATGATGAAGAAACAGGCGATTTAGTATTCGATATTGCAAGAGGCGACAGAAGTAATATATTAGCAAGCAAGAGAGTTCCCAAAGGTCAAGGAATTGCAGGAGAGTGTGCAAGAACAAAAAAACCCATCATTGTAAACGATGCACAAAACGATCCGCGATTACTACGCGTTATCGATCAAACCAGTGGATTTGTAACAAAAAAGCTTATTGCTGTTCCTATGCTTGCAAGAGATAAGTTGATCGGTGTATTAGAAGCTGTAAACACATTAGATGGAAGAGATTTTAACCAAAAGGATGTAAAGCTTCTGATGTTTTTATCGGGAATGGCTGGTATTGCAATCCACAACCGAAGACTTTACGATGAATTAAAAAATCGCGTAGAAGAGTTAAACTGTATCTACGAAATATCACAAAATATCTATCAGTATGATCATATTGATCAATTGCTTGATGGAATCTTGCAAGCTATTTCTCAGGTATTAGAAGTGGAGCGTCTTTCGATTATCTTAAAAGAAGGTAAATCAGACTTTTATGTAAAGAAGACCTTAGGCTTTACGTTAGAAGAAAAAGATATTCGTATTGATCCAGAAAAAGGGGTAAGTTCGATTGTTTTAAAATCCGGAGAACCTTTATTAGTACGGGATATGGTGAAAGATTTGGGGTTATCGCAAGAGAATGTAGTGCGATATAAAACAAAGTCGTTTATTTCTGTTCCCATAAAAAAAGATCAGGAGGTGATCGGAATTTTGAATGTAGCAGACAAAAAGAATGGAATGCCCTTTGATCAGTTTGAGTTAAAAGTACTCCAAACAGTTGCAAGTCAGTTATCGTCGGCTTACCAAAGAATAGAAGCAAGAAAAAGGGAATTCGAGATAAAAATTTATAAAAAAGATTTAGAAACTGCGGCAGAAATACAAAGAAATTCGCTTCCAGATATACCATCAGAAATTGCAGGAATGGAAATTGCTGCTGGTTATAGAGCATGTAGGGATGTTGGTGGGGATTTTTACGACTTTCACTATCATAGCGATAACATGATTTCTTTGGTAATTGCAGATGTATCGGGAAAAGGAGTTCCTGCTGCTCTTTTTATGGAATATTCGAAAACTTTGCTGGGAAGTTTTATTCCGCGATTTTTACATCCAGTTAAAACACTGCAAGAAGTAAACGAAGAGTTGATCAGAAATTCGCGAATGGGTTTATTTGTTACTGTGATGCTCATCCAAATAGAACGAGATTTAAGAAGAATTCGCGTTGCATCGGCAGGGCATAATCATCAAATTTTGTTTCGTCGTTCCATAAAGCAAATCGAACTACTTTCTGCTAAAGGACCACCTTTGGGGGCAATTCCCGATGCAGAATACAAAGAAAAGATCTATCATTACGAACCGGGGGATCTTTTAGTTCTATACACAGATGGTATAACAGAAGCTTACAAAGAAAACTATGTTCAGTATGGAGAAGATCGATTATTCGAAATGATTCAGAAAAATTACGAAAAAAAACCCAAAGAATTAGTTCGATTGATTTTTGATGATGTGCAAAACTTTATCAATGGTTTCGAAATGATGGACGATGCTACTTTAATGATTGTTCGTTTGTAAATTTATTTTTTCTTAAAATTTGCTTGATAATTCCTTACCAAAAAATAATCTAACAAGTATTATGAAAAAAATTCTTTTTATTTTTTTACTCTTATCGATTTCTTGTGCTTCTAAACCAAAACCTACTAGTCCACCACAAGAAAAACCGAATCAAATCCAGAAAAAAACAGAAGATCGGATTGATTGTAATTATTTTTGGCCAGCAAGACAAGTACATGTTTGTATTAAAGAAATGCCCATAGAGGAATGCGAATTTTTGTTTTCTACTGGTCAGTTTATTCGAGAAGATTTCTGTTATTGTGATTCTGCACAAAGAGAGAAAAATCCAGTAAAAACTGCTCAATACATTCAATACGATTGTAAACATTAAGGAGTATCCCTATGAAAAAAATTTTATTTTATTTTTTTACTATTTTTGCTATTGTTTTTTGGGGTTGTAAAACCACCGATCCCACTAAACCACAGCCGGGTAGAAAAGTAGCAATTTCTTGCGAAAACAACCAAACCATTCGTTATCATTATGATCCCAGTTCTGGAACTATCACAGAAAAAGGACCTGTTTTACTGCCAAAGGATATGACCTGTTCTATGGCACAAAGCCTCGACGAAAAAGAAATTTTAAAATTTAAAGCAGATGGCTTATGGCAGATGTTTTACAAAGAAACCAATAAATTGTTAGGCGAAGGTTTGTATAAAAATGGTAAAAGAGAAGGCGAATGGAAATTTTATGACGCCAACGAAAATCTAACAAAGATCACGATTTATAAAAATGGGCAAAAAGATGGTCCCGAATATGGATACTTTGCTGGAACTAAGATTCTTTCTTACGAAGGACAAAATAAAGAAGGTAAGAAGACAGGTTTGTGGAAGTATTATTCAGATAAAGAACATCAATGTATTTCCCAAGGTAATTATGTAGATGATATGAAAGATGGAGAATGGGTAGAATGTAGCGAAGATCCTAACACAAAAAAATGGTATGTTTCTTTTAAAGGGAAATATTTTAAGGATTTGAAAGATGGTCCCGTCGAAAACTATTATCCTGATAAACAATTGTCTTCGAAAGGAAGTTATCGAGCAGATCTCAAATGCAAAGAAAATCCACCTCCCGAAGGAGAAAAAGCTTGCGAAAAAAAGATCGGTAAATGGGTGTTTTATTTTCCCAATGGCAATGTATTAGAAGAAGGAAACTACGATCCCAATACTGGTCGTAGGACCGGTCTATGGAAAGAATACTATCAATCCGGACAATTAAGAGGGCAGGGAAATCGCGAACATACAAAAATAGGACTTTGGACCTTTTATAATAAAGATCAAACCATTTTGGGGCAGTTTGAATTTAAAGGAAATGATTTTATGGCAAGTTATTGTGTCGAATTCGAAAACAATAAAAAAATTGCCGAAGGTCCCTGCACAGCCAAAATGATCAAATACGAAGCAGAACAAGATAGTTTAAAAATCACCGCGGGGATGAAGCAAGGCAAATGGAAAGGGTATTATTCTAACGGAAAGTTGGCTTGGGAAGGTGAATTACTAATGGGAAAAAGAAATGGCCATTGGAAATTGTACGACGAAGCAGGCAATCTTGTAGGAGAAGGTGACTATAACATGGATAAAAAGACTGGCTTTTGGAAAGAACTTGTCGATGGAAAGCTTGTAACAAGAGAATACGATGCCTTTGGAAGGTTAAAGAATTAAAGAATTTTTTACAAGCAATATCCGACGGCGGCGCCGACGGGACAAGCATTTCCGATAGGGAAGGTAGAACGAAGGCAGTAAGAGATGTGGTTCAGCATATTTACGAACCTACCTCGAAGTATATTATCAAGAAGCTGTATAGAAAATATCTACGCACTTAAGTAGATAAAACAAAAATTCATAGCTATCAGTATAATGAAAAAAGGGAGGAAAAGAATGTTCTTATTTAGAATCATTTTGTTTAGTTTGATTTTTTTCACCTTAGTTTTTTCTTCTATCAATTCTACTGAACCTCCCAAGGAGTCCATCCTCAGAATCGAGACGGCGATGCATATGGCAGCAATTAGAAGAATCGGTATAGGTAGTTGCCGAAAGATATCTTTTTATTGGGTCAGAAGATAAGACCATAAAAGTATGAAAACTAAAAACAGGAAAATTCATAAAAACTCTAAGGTCACCCATAGGAAGTGGCAATAAAGGAAAAATCAATGCGGTAGCAATATCTCCTGATGGAAATTATGTCGCTGGAGCTGGCTGGACTGGTTATGAATGAGACAATGCTCATTCCATCTATATCTTTGATATCAATACAGGAAGGATCATAACTAGACTTTCAGGATTGCTTGAAGTAATCTCTTATCTTATCTACTCAATAGATGGGAGATACCTTGCTGTTGGATTGGGATCAAATAATGGTGTAAGGGTTTATAGAACTGGGGACTACTCCTTGGTTAAAGAAGATCCCGATTATGGAGATAGTGTCTATGGGATGGATTTTAGTCAGTATGGAAGGTTAGTTACAACCTCTGGTGTATCAAGCTTTATGATAAAAACTTAAATTAATAAAAAAAATAAAAGTACCGGGTGGAGAAAGACCCAACATGTAAGCTTTTCTCCAGATGGTTCAAAGATTGCTGTTGGATATGGATATGGTGATGCAACCAATTTAGATGTCCTTACATCAGATGATTTTGATAAACTTTATTCTGCTGATACAAAAGATTTCTTCGGATGTAATTTTGGCAGTGTTAGCTTTTCCTCTGATGGTCTATTTTTATATGCTGGGGATCGTGTGGTAAACCATTGATTCTTCGCTGTTGGAATAATGCTGGAAAAGGAGCGTATATCGATATTCCTCTTGTAGATAATACGATTTTTCAACTCCTACCTGTTAAAAATGGTGGAGTACTCTTTTGCTCAACTGAGCCATCTTTTGGCATTCTAGATTCAAAAGAAAGACTTGCCTTTTATATAAAAATGAGGTTATAGTTCTTAAGGGTAAAGGGGATCAATTACGGATTTCCTATGATGAGTTATAAGTTTTGAATTCAAAGAATGGGGGAAATCTCCAGCAGTCTTTAAGGATCCGCAGTGGGGAAATGGAGCATTTACAAAAGCTTTAATTGAGGGGTTTAAGAGGCAAAGCAGATCTTTTGGGCAAGGGAAGATCACCATCAGCATGTTAGATGCATTTATCGCAGAAAGAGTAAAAGAGTTTATCTAAGGAAAACAAACACCAGTATCCGCGAAACCCGAGACGATTCCCGACTTTCTGATATTCTGCTATCGGTAAAATAGAAATAAAATCCTCGCGAAAATCAAACGATATTACAGAAAAATGCGATGCTTTTAGAAAATAAAAAATTAAAGGATTTTTAAATCGTGGGTTGATGGTTCAAACAAAAGAGAACGATGCTGTAAGGTTTCGTTTATAGGAAATTTTTTTTCGAAATAATAAAAACAAACACCGGGATAGATGATTTCTGGTGTTAATTGAATTGGCTTGTTTTGATAGCTATGGTTTTTTAGATACTGGATGGTATTTTTCTTTTTTATAAAAATTTCTTTGATTTTCTGGAATTGTTGGATTTTGAGTTGAATCATTCTTTTTTGGTTTTCTGTAAAGATTCGTCGGTTTTCGATTAGTTTTTTGTAATAATTTAATTCTTCTTGTAGTTGATGGAGTTCTTTTTCGATTTTTTTGAATTCTTCTAGAAGAATTTTCAAAATATGTTTGTTGTTATGATGATATCCAACAAATATTTCTAGAAAAGAATTATTTCCGAAGATTTTACATTGTAAGGATTCAAAAAAAATTGTTTTGCCTCCAATAAGAGAGCCTTTTTCGCTTAGAATCGATATAGATCCATGACAAACGATTTCGGAATTTAGGATGGATTTTTTTACAACGATATTTTCTTGGCATATAATAGAAGTGTTTTCGATAAAATTTGCATAAAGGGTTTTATTGCAAAGAATTGTTCCAGAATTTGCTGTGTTGATTCCTCCTTCGCAAAAAATAGTGCCCAGAATACGAAGCATTCCACTTTCTATGTTTCCTTGAACATATAAATCCTTTTCGCAGAATACTTCTAAACCTCGAAGTAAATTTTTTTTTGATTCGAATGTTGTTTTTGAACTTTAAATTTCCTTTTTCGATGGATGCATCATCATCGATGATAAGTTCAGGAAAAATATCGATGGTATTATCTTGTATTTGTAGAACGCCATAAATTTTCGAAATTCCTAAAATAGATCCGTCGTTTTGTTGTAGAAGTTCGATATTCTTTCCTGTTTTTATGGGGATAGGATGAGGTTCTCTTGGAGGGATTTTTTCGCCATAGAGGTTGATTCCTTCTTTTCCTTTATAGGGTGGATACAAAACAAGAATTTCTTTTTTGGGTGGAACAATTTTATAGTATTCGATGTTTTTGTAATCAATGGATCCATCGCTTTTTTGTGGTATGATGGGTTCTAAAGAAATCAACAATTTATAACTTCCATCTCGGGATTCTTCCGCAGGAATTCCTTTTGCAATGATTTCTTTGATTTTAAGAAATTCTTTGGAGGTTTTGATTGTTTGAAGGATTTCTAAGATTTTTTCTTTTTGGATTCCAAAAACGATCTTTTTTTCGTTTAGTAAATAAAAGATTTGTTCTTGGTGAAGGGTATCGTAAGGTTTGCCATGATAGATTAAATAACATAAAAGTTTATCTTCTGTAATATGTAGTTCGAACAAGGAATCCTGCATAGTTATAAAAAAAATAAGGCAATAAAAAATCTTCAATAAAAAATATTAAATTTTCTGTAAAATGGTTGATTCTATGTGCGATAAAACAGATGATAAAAAGATTCTCTTTGGGATTTAGTTTCTATTTAACAAAAAAACATTTCTAAAATATAAAGTTGATAAAATGTTTTAAGAAATTATTCATGAGTTTGATTTAGAAAAGTTCATTCATTTTTTCAAGAAAAGAATGCTTATTTTCGACCTATTGAGGAAGATTATTCTATTTATACTGATATATCTAAATCAGATTTAGAAAGTACCAATCTTTATAAATCTTAATAGGATGTGAAAATCAAAGATCACTTAATCGTACAACTGCAACACAAAAGGAAAAATGGTATATTGTAGAATCAAGAAATAAACATACCTTGTATTAGCATTCCACGAGCTTCTTAATGAAAGACATATAATTTACATTATAGAAGAAGATATACTTATTAATGATTATGATAATAATCATACCATATGATTCTAAAATTATAATGCCAATAGATTTGTATCTTAACTCAACATTACTCAACATTATCATCTATGTTTTTAGAACTACTTTCTAGATCAAACTTAGGCTTGGGAACCCTAAAATTTGAAATAGTTGATGCTTTGAGATTTTTGTTATTAACACCAGAGAATTTATCTTTTATTTTAAAAGTAAATATAACGGAACAATTTCTTTCTCGCCCCATCAAATCCATCTTCGAAGAACTCGACTTTTCGAAATGCACTCAAAAGAATTGCAAGTATCTTGAACATTCTTATGAATTTGTAAAGTCCGAAGAGGTGTATTTTGATAAGATGATGCCCGATCGAAGTGAACTTGACAAATTCGTTTTCGATGAATTAGGCTTAATCGAAGACGAACAACTCCAAGTCTATTGCGCCGTGTTAGAACTCGTCAAAAATTGCCTACTAAAAGTAAAATCAAAATAAAGTGAGGAGTAAGAGATGAGGGGCGAAAAGTAGGGCATTGCCATTGCTGAGAAAAAAAATGGCAAATAGGGGTAGAGTGTGGGGGATATAATAAATAATATCAATAAAAAAATAATATAAAAAAATACAATAATTAGCTAATTTTTAAGCTGCGGGAAACGAAAATTCACTATAAACTTCTAAATTTGCATGACTCACCCTATTGTATGCAGAATAATTATTCCCAACCTGGATTTGAGAATGAGTTAACTCATCCTCTGGTGAAAGGTGGGGTTTAATAAAAATTGGCTCAACAGGGATTTCTTCTTGCATTTCCCAGTCTAGCATGATACGAATGATGAAACTCATCGAGAAGCCTAAAAGAAACCGCAGTTCATACAACTTGCCCCAATAGGTAGGCTGAATGTGAATTTTTTTTATGACATAATTTTTGGTTCTTGGCTGGTAGGATGCAGTAAGTGTTCTTTTTGTAGGGGCCTGACTAATCAAATAAAGATAAGCTAAATATTTTCTTAAAAGATAATCCACTGCAAGAGATAGATTGCCTTCGAATCGTGTTTGTGTAAGTTCCATCAAATACTGATAGTGAAACGGAGTGATATTAATCGATGTAATGCATTCATCCCAAGTAAAAAAATGTTGTCTTCTCATATTTATTTAATATGCTTTTTTGAAAAATTTATCATAAAAAATTTCTCCAAAGTAAAAAAAACTACAGAAAAAAAGCTTCTAGTTAGAATAATAAAACAAAATTTTTATTTTGTTATCATCAAATCAAAAAAAATGGGTCTTATGTTTAACAAACCAAAAAGGGCGTTGATTTTATCTGGTGGGGGAGCAAGGGGCGCATACCAAGCGGGTGTATTGAAATTTCTCAAAGAAATGGATTGGGAGCCCGATCTGATATGTGGCACTTCTGTGGGTGCTGTGAATGCTGTGGCTCTTGGTTGTGGGTTATCTCCGGAAGAAATTGCCTTACTCTGGAAAGCAATCGAAAAAAGGCAAGTCTATCGCATTTCCTTCTGGAAGCAACTTCAATATTATTTATTTCGTAAAGGCTTTGTTCCGCTAATGGATACAGAACCATTAAAAAATTTATTATTACAAAATTTTGATATCCAAAAATTAAGAAAAAGTAAGACAGAAATTATCATCACTGCTGTCAATATTCTAACGTCACAGCTCAAGTTTTTTAACAACAAAGAAATTGATATTGAGCATGTGATGGCTTCTAGTGCAATTCCTATCTTGTTTCCTTGGCAATACATCGATGGTGAACCTTATTGGGATGGTGGAGTTATGGCAAATACCCCCATATTACCTGCATTAGAAAGAGGAGTAAAAGAAGTGATTGTGGTGCTACTTTCTCCTGTTGGTGGTCAAAAATTACCTCTACCGAATACAAGAACACAAGCATTAGAACGGGTGTTTGAACAAGGGTTGATTGGATCCTATCAGGCATTTATGTCACATTTAGCCTGGCAAAAACGCCTTAAATGGCAAAAGGGATTGTTTGCTGCTATGACGCGAAAAATCATCACAATAGAAGATGTTAAGATTGCTACGGTTGCACCTGTAAAAATGTTGGGTTTTGGATCCCTACTTCGCTTTACACAACAGCAATCCGATGTATTACTACATGCAGGTTATAATGATGCTCGCTATCAGCTAGCAGAATTTTTCGAATTAACAAGAAAGGCTTAATTATAAATTTTTATAAAAAAATTATATAAATTGATTTATTTTATTTTTTAACCAATTTCTTAAAGCTTCTAATTCTTCTATACAAATCGTATGAGCAATGGGATATTCTTCCCATTGTAGTTGATAATTGGCTCTTTTTAAAAGTTCTGCATGCCCTTTGGCAAGCGAAATGGGAATTAAATCATCAAACTGACCATGTGCCATAAAAATCGGAGTATTTTTTGATTCGTCTGTAAAATCAGAAACATTGCCGAATAAATAACCCGAAAGACAAACCAACCCACCATAAGGTTCTTTTGAGCGAAGTCCTGTATACAAAGAAACCACTCCACCTTGGCTAAAACCAGAAAGAAAGATCCATTGTTTGGAAATACTTAATTCTTCTTGTATAATTCTAACACTTTCTTCGATCATTTGGCGAGAATTTCGTAAACCAATTTCTTGATCCCCATCGATATCATACCATTTCCAGCCCATAAAATAAGGTTCTGGCGCGTTTAATAGCAGAGTATGAATTTCGTTTTTTAACAAATATTCGGGGAAATCTCTGTAAGAATACATCTCGTCTCCTAATCCATGCATCACAACCAGAAGAGGAGAGACTTTATTTTTTGCTGGAAACAGCAAATTCTTTAAAGGTAAATTGAGAGATTCAAACTGCATTATTCTTCTACTACTTCTTTGTAACCTGTTCCTCTTCTATGAGCCTTTTTTCTTTTACTTCTTAAATTCCTTTTTTCGCGTTTTTTTTTGATATTTTGACGTACTTTCTTTTCTGATTTTACCTTTTTCACAATTACCAAAAAAAATAGTCGCTCTATAATATCAACTATCTTTTATGGAAATGTGTTAACATGGGTAGAGATTGATTCTAGTGCACTTTTATTCAACATCAAAAATTTTAAAAAAATTATCAATAAAAAAACGAAATTTTATGCAGTGGTTAAATCCAATGCTTATGGACATGGAATAAGACAAGTCTCTAAGATTATACAAAACGAGGTAGATGGATTTGCCATCAATCATATATCAGAAATAAACGAAATTTACGATTTAGGCGATAACCCCATCTTAGTTATGGGAGGATACGAAGAATCGGATCTAAAAAATCTTTTAGATAAAGATTATCGACGCATTATGTTAGTATTATCGAATTCCGATCAACTTAAAATATTAAAAAGCATTCTTAAAAAAGACTTACAATTTTTTATTAAAGTTGATACAGGAATGTCTCGGTTAGGATATCGACCAGATTCAAAAGAATTTCTTCAATTGTTGGATCTCTTAAAAGATCACCAAGATCAAATCTTAGGGCTTATGACCCATTTTTCTAACGTAGAAGATGTTACAGAACAGTCTTATGCTTATCAACAACTACAACAATTCGAAAAGGCAAAAAAAATTTTGTATCAGTATTTTCCTAAACGAAAAAAGTTTTTTCGTTTTCATAGTGCATCGAGTGCTGCAACAATGTTAATTCCTAAATCGCATCAAGATTTAGTTCGAATTGGCATTTCTTTATATGGGTTGTGGCCCTCTCTTCCCACAAAATTATCTGTATACAATGTTTACAACGATTCTTTCCAGTTAAAACCTGTATTAAAATGGAAAACTCGCATTGTCCACATCAACGAAGTTCCACCAGATAGCAAAGTAGGATATGGATGTAGCTATCACACTTCGAACAGAACCAAGATCGCCGTTTTACCCGTTGGTTATAACGAAGGTTATGATCGCAGTTTATCAAATCGAAGTTCTGTCATCGTTCGCGATAAAAGAGCTATGGTAATCGGTAGAGTTTGTATGAACATGATTATGGTAGATGTTACCCATATCCCCAACGTTCAAGTAGGAGACGAGGTGATTTTAATTGGTGGGTCCGCGAAAACCAAAGAAGAAGTATCTGCTGATGATTTAGCAGATTGGGCAAATACCATCAATTACGAAATTGTAACCAGAATCCATCCATCGATTCCGCGAATTGTTCAGTAGATTATGAATCCTATCATCGAAGTAAAAAATTTAAAAAAACGTTTTAAAGATTTTTGGGCATTAAAGGGGATTGATCTAGAAATTCCTCCTGGAACCTTTGTTTCTGTTTTAGGCCCTAATGGGGCAGGGAAAACCACTCTTTTAGAAATATTAGAAGGATTACAAAAACCCACAGAAGGTGTAGTAAAACTTTTCCAAAGAGAATGGACTAAGGAAAACGAAAAGTTCCTAAAACAAAAAATAGGTTTATGCTTACAAGAAACGCGATTTATCGATAAACTTACTGTAAGAGAAATCATGATGGTTTTTTCGAGTATCTATGATGTTTCTAAATCTCGCGTAGACGAAGTCATCGATCTATTAAACCTAAACGACAAAAAAGATACTTATACAGAAAACCTTTCTGGTGGTCAAAAACAACGATTAGCACTTGCTATCAGTATTTTACACGAACCAGAATTGTTATTTTTGGATGAACCAACTACGGGTCTAGATCCCGAGGCAAGAAAAAATATCTGGGATGTACTGATGTACTTTAAGAAAACAAACAAAACCATCATCCTCACGACTCATTACATGGAAGAAGCACAAAACCTTTCGGATTATATTTATTTAATCAACCAAGGAAAGATTGTTGCACAAGGAACTTTAAACCAAATTCTCCAACAGTATAGCAAATTTGTTTCGCTGGTTTTTCATTACGATCAAATGGCTTTAAGTCAAAAACAAAAACTTCATAGGTTATTACAAAAAGATCAAGAACTATTTCAGTTTCAGCTCTTTGAACACGAGAAAAAAATCAAGCTTGTCCTTAAAGAGACAAAACAACTAATGGAAATAATAGAAAACTGGATAGCGAAGTTAAAAAAACTTCGGTTAAACCTATACGATTTAGAAATCCATCGCCCCAACCTAAACGATGTCTTTTTGTATTTAACGGGAACAAATTTAAAACAAGAAAGCGAATAGAAAACTTATGAAGCAAATCCAACAATTGTTTTTAATCAGTGTAAGAGAATTTTTAAGAGAACCAGAAATATTGTTTTGGGCATTTGTTTTCCCCATCAGTTTAGCGTTAGTTTTAGGACTTGCCTTCGATACAAATCGAACAACCCAATATCCCATTGGTTTATCTCAAATTCCTCCAGATGTTATAAAAAAATTTGAACAAAATCCTCACCTAAAAATCGATGTTTTAGAAAATAAAGATCAAGTGAATGCTTTCTTAAAAAAAGGAAAAATTGTTTTATTCTTAGAGTTTCGTCAAAATGCATATTATGTTTATTACGATAAAAATTACGACAACGCGAAATTAGCCTATTTAGAGGTAATAAAAGCACTCTCGAATTCATCTAAAAATCAAATTATCGAAAAAGAAATCGAGATAGCAGGTGCGCGATATATCGATTATTTAATTCCTGGTCTCATTGCAATGGGCGTGATGAATAGTGCCTTATGGGGTATCGGTTGGACCTTTATCAATATGAGGATAAAAAAACTTTTAAAGATTTTTAGCGCTTCTCCTGTGAATAAAAATTATTTTTTTATTGCTTTTGTATTCGCGCGAGGGTTGTTAAGTATAATAGAAAATCTTTTGTTGGTGGTAATTGTTTCTTTCTTTTTTAAGATTCCCTTCTTGGGTAATCTTTTTGATCTGATTTTCGTGTATTTAGTGGGTTATTTAAGTTTTTCTGGTATTGCTATCTTTGCAGCTTGTAGAGCCAATACAACTGTTGTAGGAAATGGTATTATCAATGCAATCACATTACCCATGATGGTGTTTTCGGGAATCTTTTTTAGTTATCATTCTTTCCCAGAAGTTTTAGTTCAAATCATTCAGTATTTGCCTTTAACCATCTTGGCAGATCTAATTCGAAGCATATTTCTGGAAGGAATAACCTGGATAGATTATATTTTCCCTTTATCGATTTTAGCATTCCAAGGATGGATTTTTTATTTAGTTGGTAAAAAATATTTTCTTTGGAAATAGTATCATAAAATTATTGGTTTTGTAGGTTTAAAAAAAAATTTGGTATAAGACCTTTATAAGGAGAAGAAATTGAAGGTAACAATTATAGGTTCTGGATATGTCGGTTTGGTGACAGCTGTTTGTTTTGCAGATATAGGACATGACGTAATTTGCATCGAAAAAGATGAAACCAAACTCCAAAAGCTTAAAAAAGGCATCGTTCCTATTTATGAACCCGGTCTCGATGAACTACTAGAAAAAAACATCCAAGCAAATCGAATCCGTTTTTCTCATTCCATCCAAGAAGGGGTAAGTTTTTCGAATATTTTGTATTTATGTGTTGGTACGCCCCAAGGCGAAGATGGGAAAGCAGATCTTTCTCAAGTAGAAGAGGCATCTCGGCAAATTGCACTTTACATGGATGATTATAAATTGATCGTAGAAAAATCTACTGTGCCTGTCAATACCCATCAATGGGTAAAAAAGACCATCAAAAGATACTTAAAAAACAAAGAAATTGAGTTTGATGTTGCCTCGAACCCAGAATTTTTAAGAGAAGGTTCTGCTATCTATGATTTTATGAATCCTGATCGTATTGTAGTAGGTGTAGAAAGTAAAAGAGCTGAAGAATTATTAAGAGAACTTTATAAATATTTTATAGAAAAAAATTTTAAGTTTTTGGTGACTACACCAGCAGCAGCAGAACTAATTAAACATGCTTCGAATTCTTTTCTTGCAATGAAAATTTCTTACATCAATATGATTGCAGATCTCTGTGAAAAAGTAGGAGCAGATATAAACCAAGTGGCTGATGGTATTGGTTCCGATAAACGCATTGGAAGATCTTTTTTAAATGCTGGTATTGGTTATGGTGGTAGTTGTTTTCCCAAAGATGTAAAAGCTTTCATTAAAATTGCAGAAGAACATGGTTTAGAGTTTGGCTTACTAAAAGAAACAGAAAAAATCAACCAACAAAAGCGACTTCGGTTTATCGAAAAAATCGAAGAGGTTTTATGGATCAGCAAAGAAAAAAATATTGCTGTATGGGGACTAGCTTTTAAGCCCAATACCGATGATATCCGAGAAGCACCTTCCATTGATGTTATAAAAGAATTAGATCGCTTAAAAGCCAATTTGTTTTTGTACGATCCCAAAGCAATGGATAATTTTAAAAGCATCTTCCCAGAAAAAGAAAACATTCATTATACAAATGATCCTTATTCCGCAGTAGAAAATGCGGATGCGTTGTTGATCTTAACAGAATGGGATGAGTTTATTCACATCGATTTAAGCAAAGTAAAAAGCAAGATGCGACTCCCCATTATCATCGATGGTAGAAATATATATGATAAGAATCGATTAGTCCAAATGGGTTTTGAATATTACTCCATAGGTAGATAAAAATGAAGGTAGCATTAATTACAGGAATTCGCGGACAAGACGGAGCTTATTTATCCAAATTCTTGTTAGAAAAGGGTTATAGAGTAGTTGGAGCAGATCGAAGAAGTGGAGATTCTTCGAATTGGAGACTCAAAGAATTAGGAATCGAAAACGAAATCGAAGTGGTTTACATGGATCTTTTGGAGTTTGACAATATCTTTCGTACTATACAAAAAATTCAACCAGACGAGGTATACAATTTAGCAGCACAAAGCTTTGTTGCCACTTCTTTTGAACAACCTTTATTAACAGCTGATGTAGATGCATTAGGCGTTGTTCGCTTGTTAGAAGCATTAAGGTTGATAAAACCCGATGCAAAGTTTTACCAAGCCTCAACAAGCGAAATGTTTGGAAAGGTTCAAGCTATTCCTCAGAACGAAAAAACGCCTTTTTATCCTAGAAGTCCTTATGGTGTATCGAAGGTTTTTGGACATTGGATTACTGTTAACTATCGCGAATCTTATAATATGTTCGCTTGTTCTGGAATTCTTTTTAACCATGAATCTCCTCTTAGAGGTCTTGAATTTGTAACGCGAAAAATTACTTACAATTTGGCTCAGATCAAGTTCGGGTTAAGAGATAAAATTGTCTTGGGAAACCTAGATGCGAAAAGAGATTGGGGTTATGCTAAAGAATATGTAGAAGGTATGTGGATGATGCTTCAACAAAAAGAGCCCGATGATTATGTTCTTGCAACAGGAGAAACTCATAGCATAAAAGAATTTGTTGAAAAAGCTTGCTATTTTGCTGGTTTTGATCTAGAATGGGAAGGAAAAGATGATAACCTAAAAGGGATTGATAGAAGATCTGGTAGAGTGATTGTAGAAACCTCAAAGGAATTTTATCGTCCAGCAGAAGTTGAACTTTTGATAGGAGATGCGTCCAAAGCAAAAAGGGTATTGGGGTGGCAACCTAAAACGAGTTTCGAAAAATTAGTAGAAATTATGGTAGATGCTGATTTAAAAAGAGTAGCACAAGAGTTAAATCGATGATATTTTGGCATTAAATATGAAAGAACTAATAGAAACCATCACCGATATTCGATTAGAGCGAAGAGATTTTCGTCATACAAAGATTATTTGTACCCTAGGGCCAGCAACCAATACGCCAGAAATGATTGAGCAGCTCGCAAAAGCTGGGATGAATTTAGCTCGAATCAACATGTCCCATGGAACGCAAGAATCTCATCTTAAAGTGATCAAAGCAATTAAGGGATTAAACCGAAGACTTAACCATCCTATTGCGATTTTGATGGATTTGCAAGGTCCAGAGATTCGAACCGGAGAAGTAGGAGATACCCTACATTTAAATGTAGGAGAAATCTTTACTTTTACAGTTATTCCCGATATAAACGTAGAAGAGAAAAGTGTTTTCGTAAATTATAAAGATATTATCAAAGATTTAAAAAAAGGTGACAAGATAACCGTCGATAATGGACTTATTAACTTACAAGTACTCGATAAAAACGAAGAATTAGGTACTTTAAGGTGTAAAGTTTTAGAAGGTGGAAAGTTGGGTTCGCGTAAACATATCAATCTACCAGGTGTAAGAGTAAATTTGCCTTCTATTACAGAAAAAGACAAAAAAGATATTTTGTTCGCGGTAGAACATGACATTGATTTTATAGCATTATCTTTTGTTCGAAGTGCAGATGATGTAAGACAAGCAAGAGAAATTATCGAACAAGCTGATGGTCATGCTCAGATCATTGCAAAAATAGAAAATCAAGAAGGTATTGAACATTTCGACGAAATTCTCGAAGAAGCAGATGGAATCATGGTAGCACGAGGAGATTTAGGCGTAGAAATTGAGATAGAAGAATTGCCCGTTGTACAGCGAGAAATGGTTCGCAAATGCATAAAAAAGGGAAAACCCGTAATCGTTGCTACCCATATGTTAGAATCTATGATAGAAAATCCTATGCCCACAAGAGCAGAGGTTACAGATGTAGCCAATGCTGTGTACGAGCAAGCAGACGCCATCATGCTTTCGGGAGAAACTGCGGTAGGAAAATATCCTGTAAAAGCCGTTTCTATGCTGGATAAAATTGCCCGAAGAATCGAAAAAGAAAAGAGTTTGAACTTTCACTTAGAAAGAGAAGCAACTTCTATAAGAGAAAACCTTGCAAAAAGTGCATGTCAATTAGCAGATAGTATTCAAGCTCCGGCTATTGTAGTAATTACAAGACGGGGTGCATTTGCCAAACAAGTTGCATCTTTTCGACCCAAGAAAGCTATTATCTATGCATTTACGAATATGTCGAGTACCCGAAGAAAGTTGTGGTTGGTTCGTTCTGTTGTTCCCTTTTTGATGGAATTTTCGAAGGATCCCGAGACCACCATTCGAAGAGCATTCCAAAAACTTAAAGAAAGAAGCCGAGTTTTACCAGGTGATCCCATCGTTGTTTTATCCGATATAGAAGCTGGCGGAGAAAAGGTTACAAGTGTTCAGATTCGAGTTTTTCAGTAATAATTTTGTAATAATTTTATTGCAATAAAATCCATTTATTTTAAATTGGTCTTATGAAAAAAATCACATTACTATTAATACTAAGTTTGGTTTTTGCAGTAACTTGCAAAAAAGAACAAAAAGTAGAAAAAAGCGTTAGCTTTGTGGATTTACAAGATGGTGCAGAAGTTGTAAGTCCAGTAAAGGTGAGATTACAAGTAACAGGAATGCAAGTAGCTCCTGCAGGAGAAGTAAAAGAGGGAACTGGACACTTTCTTATTGTAGTAGATGGTCCAGATTTTTTCGAAGCTGGTCAAGTTATAGTTATCCCATCTGATGAAAAATATATTCATCTAGCAAAAGGCGAAACAGAAGTAGAAATCAACCTTCCACCTGGAGAACATACTTTAACAGCTCAATTTGCTGATGGCGAACATAAATCTTATGGTCAACCACTTGCAAAAAAGATTAAAGTAGTTGTAAAAGAATCCAAAGAAGAGTCAAAAGGGCAAGAGAAAAATAATTTTTATAATGTTAGGCGGTAGTTTGCTGCCTAATCCTTTATTTTTTTACATCCACCATAAGCAATACCCCACTGACCTAAATAGTAAAACAACATAATTCCTAATTGTGCATAGGGAAATGGTTGAACAAATTGATTGATGGCAATCATACTATCGGAGATTAGAAATAAAACTGCACCAACAATTGCGTAAATATTCCAATATTGATAAAAGTTGGTCGTTATAGCCATTGTAGTAATCACAAAAATATACACTAAAACGGGAATTTTTAAATCCTGTTGTAAGTTTGGTATAATCTAATAACTAACTCTGATAGAAGCAAATAGAATTATCAAAGAAATTAAAAGTCCTTTAAAATTAAATTTAAAATTTTTTATAAAATAAATTATATAAAAAATATGACCTATCAAAAAACTGCTTTGTCCTAACATAAAATAAATCTCTACGGAATTGGTTAAAAAAATATCCCCCAAAGAGCCGAATAACAAACCCACAGTTAATAAAGCATTTTTCTTTTGATAAGTATAAATTGCCAAACACTAAATGGGCAGGGGTTTTATCAAAAAATCCAATAGAAAAGATCCAAAAATGTGGTTTAGGAATATATATAGAATTTCTCCAGTTATACCAACAGTTAAAAGTAAGGTGTTTTTTATCATAAAAAAACATCTATTTATAACAACAATCTTGTCAATACTATTGACTCTTATTCTTGTTTTGTTTTTTTGCTTATATGGAAAAAAATTATTATTTAGATACATTAAACGAAAATCCTTTACTCAACTTAGAACCGAATCTTCCTATCGACTTTAAAACCATCATCGAAAGAAAAGGAAAAGATTTTTTACCAGCACTAGAATATTATAAAAAGATTGCTTTAGATCGAATCCATCAAATCAAAAAAAATACCGAAGAGCCAAATTTTGAAAATACAGTATTAGCATTAGAACAAGCTGATCAAGAGCTTTATGAATGTTCTTCTGTATTCTATGTTTTATTTAGTGCAGAATGTATCGAAGATATACAAAGGATTGCACCAGATGTTTCTTCTTTTTTAGCAAAACATTCCAACGATATATACTTAGATGCAGAACTCTTTAAAAAAATAGATTATGTTTATAAGACAAAAAATGGTATAAATAACTCAGAACAATTTCGTCTAACGGAATTGATTTGGAAAAATTTTAAACGCAATGGTGCTTTATTAGACGAAGAAAAGAAAAAACGATTGCGCGAAATAGACGAAGAATTGTCAAAATTGTCCCCGAAATTTTCCGAAAATCTATTAAAATCTACCAATGCCTTCGAATTGCATATAACCGATCCCAACGATCTAAAAGGTTTACCAGATAACTTAATCCAAACTGCAAAAGAAAATGCACAAAAAAGAAACAAAGAAGGATGGGTCTTTACCCTTCAAATGCCTGAATATTTACCTTTTATCACTTATTGCGAAAAAGAAGATTTAAGAAAGACAATGTATTTGGCTTTTCGTTCCAGAGGATTAGAAGGCGAAACAGATAATAGACCTGTCATAAAAAGAATTTTAGAATTAAGACACCAAAGAGTAAATCTATTAGGTTATAAAAATCATGCAGAGTATATGCTAGAAGAGCGAATGGCAAAATCTCCAGAAAACGTAAGAAAATTTCTCGATGAATTGTATGTTCATGTAAAAGATTATGCTCTAAAAGAAAAGGAAGAACTAGAAAAATGGATCTATCAGGAATATAATCTAAAAAAAGAACTACAACCTTGGGATTATCGATATTATGCAGAAAAATACAAGCGATATTTGTATGATATTGATCAAGAAGTTCTTCGTCCCTATTTTCCCTTAGAGAATGTCCTTGATGGAATCTTTCTGGTTGCAAAAAAGCTCTATAATTTATCTTTTAAAGAGCGGTTTGATGTCCCAGTGTATCATCCCGAAGTCAAAGTTTACGAAGTATACGAAAAAGATGATTACATGGGATTATTTTATTTTGATCTTTTTCCGCGCGAAACCAAAAAAAGTGGTGCTTGGATGACTTCGATTCGCGAGCAAGGTTTATTCAAGAATCAGATTGTAAGGCCTCATGTAGGAATTGTTTGTAATTTTACCAAGCCAACAAAAGATCAACCTTCTCTACTCACCTTAGAAGAAGTAAAAACCTTGTTTCATGAATTTGGACATGCATTACATGGACTTTTATCTAAAGTTCATTATAGAAGTTTAGCAGGTACGAACGTATATTGGGATTTTGTGGAACTTCCTTCGCAAATCATGGAGAATTGGGTAAAAGAAAAAGAAACCTTGGATCTTTTTGCAAGACATTACCAAACACAAGAAAAGATTCCTTACGAAATAATCGAAAAAATCAAACGTTCAGAAAATTTTCATGCAGGGATACAATTTCTAACTCAACTCAACTATGGTTATTTAGATCTGTACTATCATACGACGGATCCTTCTCTAATAAAAGATGTGGTTGATTTCGAAAAAAAAGTTACAGAAAAAACGCGATTATTTCCAGAACCCGATAATGTATGTATCTCTACGGGATTTTCGCATATTTTTGCTGGTGGATATTCTGCTGGTTATTATTCTTATAAATGGGCAGAGGTATTAGAAGCAGATGCTTTCGAATACTTTAAAGAGAAGGGAATTTTTAGTCAAGAGGTAGCAGAAAAATTCAAAAAATATATCCTAGAAAAAGGGAATACAGAAGATCCCTTAGAACTTTACAAGGCATTTCGCGGAAGAGAACCCGATGTAAAATCCTTATTAAGAAAATTTCGTCTACTCAACGAAAATGGGAAAATTGCCGGGTAATAAATCTTCTCTTAAAAAAGTCAGGCTCCAAGAAGAATCCTTTGCTACACGGAGCCAGACTTCTTCTGTACGATAATCTGTTAAAATATAGTTTTCGTTTCTTTTTTCGTAAACAGGAATCTTTATCTTATATCGATAATAATATATAAAAGAATTATTATAAACTTTTTTTAAGATTCTTTTTTGTTTGTATTCTAGGATTTCCCAGTTTTGGTTTTCTTCTTGGTATTCTGGAATAGGAAAATATTTTTTTAAGAGTATTTGAAGGACTTTTTTTCCTTCTTCGTAAGAAGGAAGTTCTATCTTTGGGTTAGAAAAGATAGAACTACAAAACCAAAAAAATATAATCAGCTTAATGACCTTCGAATGCACAAATGGTAAATACAGGAACTTTGGTTAATTCGTAAATCTTTCTGGAACCACCTAAGTCAGGTAAGTCCACAATGGCAGCTGCTTCGACAACTTCTCCCCCTAATTGACGCACAAGTTCAATGCCAGCAATCATTGTACCACCTGTTGCAATTAAATCATCCATTACTACAACTCGATCGCCTTTTTTAATCGCATCGATATGGATTTCGATTTCTTCTTTTCCATATTCGAGTTCATATTCCTTAGAGATCGTTTTCCAAGGAAGTTTGCCTTTTTTTCTGATGGGTACAAAAGAAATGTTGAGGGCATAAGAAACCGTTACACCAATCAAAAAACCACGAGCATCAATTCCAGCTATTACGTCGATATCTTTATCGATATATCGCTGAATAAATGCATCCATAAAACCGCGCAATGCTTTTGCATCTTGAAATAAAGGTGTTATATCGCGAAACATTACACCTTTTTCGGGCCAATCAGGAATTGTACGAATGATGTTTTTTATATAGTTAGAATCTACTGAATGCATAAATTCAGGTTTTTTTTAATTTCGTATTTTACAAGATCTTTTTAAAAATCACTTGTTTCGGAATCCAACGAAATCATTGTTCCTATACCTTGGTAGCTAAATAATTCAATTAAAATAGAATGTGGTACTCTACCATCAATAATATGGGTTCTATGGACACCTTGATCTAATGCATCTAAACAACATTGCACTTTGGGCAACATACCACCTTGGATAACCCCTTCGCGAATAAGTTCTCGAATCCGTAGAGGAGTAAGTCTTGTTATTACGTTGTTGTTGTGTAAGACTCCCGCAGTATCTGTCAATAAAATGAGTTTTTCTGCTTTTAGAGCTCCTGCAATTGCTCCTGCCATATTATCTGCGTTGATATTTAAAGTTTTACCATCTTTATCAGGACTTACTGGAGCAATTACGGGAATATAACCACTTTGGATTAAATCAAACAAAATTTCTGGATGAACTTTTTCGATCGTTCCTACTTGACCAAGAAAAATTTCTTTTGTTTGTCCATTTTCTTCTTTCTTTAAGATTAATGGCTTAGCAATTGCTAAATTCGCATCTTTACCAGAAAGTCCAATAGCCCTACCACCATTTTTTTGAACTAAAGAAACAATTTCTTTGTTCACATGACCAGATAAAACCATTTCTACTACTTCCATCGTTTCTTCGTCTGTTACTCTGTGACCGTCTATAAACTTCGAAGAAATGTTTAATTTTCCTAATAGTTGATTGATTCGTGGTCCTCCACCATGGATGATTACAGGATGAATGCCAATATATTTTAATAAAACAACATCTTGAGCGAAAGAATCTCTTAATAAGGGTTCTTTCATTGCAGCACCACCATATTTGATTACTACAATCTTTTGGTGGAATTTTTGTATGTATGGTAATGCTTCTAATAAAATTTCTGCTCGTGTGTTGGGGGATATTTCTTGGTTGATCATAGCTCTTCTTTTTGCAACATTTCTATAAAATGTTTGATGGATTCTTGATCTTTTTTAAGGGAATTTACATAGATTTCTGCTATTGCAACTTCTATTGCACCACCGATAAACATAACTTTACTCGTGATGTTGATTTTGTATTTTCTTACTGAGGTATTTTCGTCTTTTCTTTCGTAGAGAGATTCTCCGTCAATTCGAAATAATGTATCGTTTCTATCGCTAGGCATAACTGTAAACTTATGTATGTTGGTATCTAGATAAAAATCCGATTCTTCTAATAGGGTATCTGCACCTTTTGGTAAAACTTGGGCAAGTATAGGTGGAATAGAAGCACCTATAGCAATGTGTCGGACTTGGTGTAGAATATTGCCATCTTGTTTTTCTTCTACAATACGAACATTTTTTAATTCGGGAAATTTATCTAAGTGTTTATATCGTTCTTGCCTAGCTTTTAATAAAATATCTAAGGGAACGTTAAATTCTTGAACAATTTCTATTGTCTTCATACAACAACCTAATAATTTTATTTTTTCTTATGTCCACAATATTTTTAAAACTGAAAATACAAAAAGTTGATGGTATCGGGCGAAGAAAAAATCAAAATCATCCAAACTTGTAAAGATAATGATAATGTTAAACGTTTGGTTTTTTCTATTTCGATGTTATTTTTATTCATGTAAAATTCATAAATCCATAATAAAATTAATAAAATCAAATAATCTGTATAGATCATTTTTGGATACCAACTTGCGAACTTAAAAGAACTTGTAATGTCTTCGAAACCAAATAACCTGCCTATCATAAAGTTCGCTTTTTGCATGTTTTCTGCTCTAAACCAAATAAAACCAAAATTTAAACAGAAAAACAAAATAATTCTTGCTATTACTTCCCATAATAAAGGAATTTTCGTATGTAGAAATTTTTGTAGACTCGATTGATCGTAAATTCGATGGACAACAATCATTACATACTGCCAAATTCCCCATACAATAAAATGATAAGCCGCTCCATGCCAAATCCCTGTTGCAAGCCAAACAATAAAAATATTTAAATAGACGCGAGCTGGGCTTACCTTACTACCACCTAAAGGAATATAAAGATAATCTCTTAACCATGTTGTAAGGGAAATATGCCATCTCTTCCAATGTTCGGTAATGTTTCTTGCAGCCATTGGATAAGCAAAGTTGATTTCGAATTCATAACCAAAGAATTTAGCAACACCTCTTGCAATATCTGTATAACCAGCAAAATCAAAGTAAATCTGCCAGCCAAATGCTAAGGATGCAACCCAAAGATCGATATAATGATAATTTTGAGGGTTTGCAAACACTGCATTTACCAAAGGAGCCAAGTTATCTGCTAATACAAGCTTACGAAAAAAACCACTTATAATAAGAGCAAACCCTGTTTTGTAATCTTCGAAAGTAATAGCTTTTGTTTGATCCATTTGTTTAAAGAAAGTAGTTGCGCGAACAATAGGGCCTGCAACTAGTTGTGGAAAGAATGTCACATACAAAGCAAAGTCGATAAAACTTTCGCGAGCTTTTAAAATACCTCTGTAAACATCAATAGTATAAGAAAGACTCTGAAAGGTATAAAAAGAAATCCCCACAGGAAGAATGATGTCCAATGGTGTAAGATAAAAGGGGGTTTGGTTCAATTGAAATACATCATTGATTACTTCTAAACCAAAATTTGTGTATTTAAAAAAACCTAATAGAGATAAGTTTAATATTAAAGAAATAGTTAGCCATGTTTTATCCGATAATTTTGATAATATTTTATAAATTTTTTTATCGTGTCTTTTATTTCTGGATGATTCTATCCCTAATGCTGCTATATAATCATATAATGTAGAAAGTAGAATCAATATTAAATATTCTGGTTTAAATACACCATAGAAATAATACGATGCAATCAATAAGAAAATCCGTAGTCTTCTTGTTTCGTTTCTAAGTAGATGCCCTACAAACAAGGTAATAAAAAAAAATATCAAAAAATGAAACGATGTAAAATTCATATTTATAGAATTGAATTCTAAAAATTTCTGTTAAACCATTGGGTCAATAGATTTTTCTTTAAAAACTTCTAATACCTTCATCATACAAAATTCTCGATATTTTGTAGTGTAGATAATTCTGGTAGGTTTTTCTGCAATAATTCCTGCTTTCTTTTACTGGCAGGATTTCCAAAAAATAATTAAAGTCATTATGGTAATACTTTTTCTTCCATTTTTCTAAATTGCCTGGTCCTCCGTTGTATGCAACAGCTGCCCATCGAAAATCATTGTTGTATTTTTTCAATAAATCCGAAAAGAATTTAGCACCTAATTGAATCGATGTTTCTGGATGGAGTAAATCGTAATCATTGATTTTTAATTTCGATGTAAGCCAGGCACCTGTTTTAGGCATAATTTGCATTAATCCCCGTGCACCAGAACGACTTATTGCATCTTCTCGAAACATACTCTCTTGTCGCATCAATGCATATATGGCATCTTCGGAAATATTGTATTCTTTTCCGTATTTTTTTACTAATTCTCTATAAGGTCTTGGATACAATCGACTTAAAAGATAAGGGGGTAGAGTAAAAGGGTCTTCGGGAATGTTTAATGCTCGAATCAATTGTCTTAAAAAATGAACTTCGATAAATCGATTTTCGCTTTTTTGTCCTGCGATGACTAAATATTTTAGATAATCAATTTTTGTTGAACGATTTTTATAATATTCTTTAAATAAGTCAAAACCGAATTGGTATTCTCCATATCGGAATAAAAAAATAATCTCTTCTGGTATATAAATATTCGAAGAAGTTAGCACATTTTGGAGTTCTAATGCTTTTGGGTTGTAAAAATAGCTGAGTCTTTTTGTACTTAAAAACATCAATGCTTCGTCTTTATAACCATGGTAAACAATCCATTTATAATAATCTGTAAGAGAGTTTACTTGATTCCAATGCGATTTAAAGTCTTTTGGATTTTTTTTTATTTCGTCCCAAATAACTTGTATGTAATAGCTACCAGGAGCATAATAATAAAAATTTTCTTCTACTATTTTGGAAAGTTCATAATTTTTTATAAAATATTTATAATAATAATACAACCAATAAAAAAACCTTCCAGCTTCTGTTTGATGGGGAATTTTTTTAAAAGCTTTTTCCCAATATTTCCTTTCTTCGAAAGTGAATTTTTCTAAGTTATCGGGGTTCTTTTGTACAATCAAAAATCCCATTAAAAGATCATATCCATCGATATCGTAATGAAAGTAATTTAAATATTCTAAGATTTCGTTGAAGTAGGTTTCTTTATATTTGTTATCTTTTTCTGTAAGTTCTTTAAGGGTATAAAGATAGATTTTCCAAAGGTTTTCTTGGTAATATTTTACATGTTTAAAAACGTTGATGATTTTTAATATAGTATCGTATTCTTTTTGTTTATAACAATCTTGTAGCCAGCTTTCTAAGATTTCGGGGTTTTGAGAAAGAAAACTGTATCCAACATTTGCTAACTGATAAAGGGACTGCCAATCTTTCAATTGAATAAAATATTTACCATCGTAAAAAATGGTTTTATCGCTGGTAGTTTGTAGAATTTGACTATTGCTGAATTGCTTTAACGCTTTTCTGAATGGATCACTTTGATAAAAGACAGTAAAATTTCGATAATAATTATAAGGAATAGAAGAAATATTATCTTTTAATTCGTTTGCAATGAGGTTTAAGGTATTTTCGGAGGTTGTGCTTAAAGCAGCTTGAATATAAAATTGAATCGATTTATCTTTTTGGTTTAGCTTATCGTATAACTTTGCTATGTAATAGCTACTTAAAGGAGACAGAAGATTCTTTCTATTTTCGATTAAATAAAAAAAATAATCTCTTTGATTTTGCGATAAGCTATCAAAATGATTATAAACGAGTTGTGTCATTTCGCGAAATAAAGCTCTTGTAATAACATCGTTTTGGTTAAAATCAGCTTTAAACAAGATTTGTAGTTGTAAAGAGGTTTGGTTTTGCTCTTTTGCAATATTCTGAGCTTTAAGTAGCGATAGATTACTAAGGATGCCTTCTACATTTTTATAAGTATTAAGGCATGTGGTAAAATTATCTTTACAATCAATGCCAGCGGAGAGAAGATATAGACGAATTACTTCGCCATTTTGATTGTTGGATTTTTTTTCTTTTTCTAGGGCTTTTGCAAAGACAAAATGATGCTCTTTTGTTTTTGGACTCTGTTTTTTAAAAAAATTGATGATTTCTTTCCATTGAGAAGAACGAAAATAATATAAAAGTTCTGTATCGATTGCCCATAGTATTTGATTCGAATAAAGGAATACGAACAAAATAAAAAATCTTTTAAACCACACTTTTTTTATCGTTATATCGTAAAAATATTTCAAATACTTTTTATCCTTCATTCGTAAATAAAAAGTAATTGATATTTATAAAATACGAAAATATATAGTTCATGTATAATGGAACAAAATTTTTTAGAAATTTATCAAAATTACAACAAAGAATTAAAACCATTTTTAAGATTAGACGAAGAACTATTCGACTTACTCGTTACATCGCCTATTAAAAGTATGGATTATATTTTAAACCGAGATATCAGTATATTTTTTAAACCTTATGCATCATTTTCTTTAGCATTTATCGAAGGAAAGTTAAAACAAGCTGAGGAATATTTCGATTTTTTTTACCTTCACTTAGAAGACAGTTTTAAACATCAAGATATCATCATTCCTATGGTTAGGTATTATTTGTTTCTTGGATGTAGCAGAAAAATCTTCAATATTTTTATTGAGTATCATAAAAAACGATTAAAAAATTCTTTTATATTTTTAGTTAGCTATTTTTTATCAAAAGAATCGAAGGATTACCAAACGTACGAAAGTTTTTTTGAAAATTTCTATTCCGAAATGATTGTTTCTATGTTTAATAGCGATACATTATTTTTGCTTTTTTTTAAGAAGAATTTTGATGTTCTAAAAGAAAAACTCTATTTTTCCGATCAACTCAAACATTCTTATAGGGATTGGTCGAAGCACTTTGATGATTACCGAAAGATTTTATTCAACAATTGGTTTTTGATCAACTTTTTGGTTTCTGGAAATATCTATACTGCATTTCAGTTTTTTTTGTGGACAAAAAAAAATGATGGATTTCGATTTTCCCAAGAGTATTTCGATAGCTGGAGTCTTAAATTTAGCATTATTTTTATTAGGCATCATAAATACCAAGCATTAAAATACTTACACCACAAAGATTTTATTTTTTATTCTAAAGAAGAAGCTTACGAAAAGATTCGTTTTTTTGTAGATCCTAAAATCGATGATGTTAACCAGAAAAACGAATATATAAAAAATTTGATTTTTGAGTTTAATTTGTATGATTACTATAAAATCTTACATACCTATTTCGAAGAAATAATGTTGACAGGTATAGAATGGCAAGAGAAACTGAATGATTATAGTGTAGATACAAAATACATTTGGCAAATCTTAGAAGAAGTTATGAAGAATCTATCGTTAAGAGAAAATATCATAAAAAGCTACTTCGAAAAGAAGACTCTACAAGAAAAGGAATTATTCAAGCTAATTTTATATATAATTTATAAATATAGGAAAATGATTTTGTTCTATGCTGGCTTTGATCCTTTTTTTAAAGCAATTGTTGCTCTTTTTTACGAAAGATACCAGCCTTTTATAAGTTTAAAGCTTTATAAAGGCAATCCACATCCCTTAGTGATTTTTAGGATGCAACATTTATACAAAGACTTCCCCAATATCGATATTATGAATAAAAGATATTTACAAATCAAACAAAACGAATTATCTAATATTGTTAACTTATAAGGTGGAACATGAATACAAATAAAGAAGAAATTGCAAAACTAATAAAATTTATTAAAAGTATGCAACTTATTATTAAAACATCGCCTAATAAAGAACAAGTAGAACGCGTAAAGAAAGATCTCTATAAATACTTAAAAAAACTACAAAGCTATGTCCCAGATTTTGATCCTCTAAAAGAAACCATCGAACAACTTGAAAAAAGGATCTTTCAAGATGCCTTTAGTTATGATGTACCAACACAAAGTAAAACAACCGAAGAAACCATTGAGCAATCTTGGGATGTTAAAATACCTTTGAAAAAAGCATCACCTCATTGTAATGATCCAGAGATAAATTTTCTTGCAAGTGCGTTAGAAATTATCCAAAGGGAATTCTGGCCGGTTTTAACAGAGCAACATATTCAATTGGATTTTACTCATTCTCAGGAAAGGCAATCGATACGTTTAGGGTTTGACGAAATACAAAGAGAATTAAAATCCTTGTTAGAGACAATCGAGGATTATGCATTAGCAGAATCACCGGATTTTCGTGATCAATTGTACAAAATGAAGAATAAACAAATCCGTCTTTTTTTAATCAATACCAATGAATTTTTAAAAAAACTAAAAGACTTTTTGGTGAGGTTACTCCAAGATTTAGATAAAAGAGGTTCTATCATCAAAAATCCAAACGATACAATTACTTTTAATCCACAGTTCGAAGAAGCAACCTGGCTTAATGGCTATTCGATTCGTTCTGCTCTTACAGAATTTGTTGATTTAATTCAATTTATCTTAAAAAAAATCAATTTACCAGATTTTAAACAAAAAAAATTCTGATGGAAAATTTCACATAAAGAGGGTAGTATGGCAATTGTAAAACCAACAGTAGATGTAACAAACTCCAAGATTGGAGAGAATTCCTATTTTAGCGGTCGTTTTTATATCAATGGTTCCTTAAAGATAGATGGAAAATTCGAAGGAAAATCCTTACAAGCTGATCAACTTTATATCGGTCCAACAGGTAAAGTAAAGACAAACATCACTGCGTCAACCGTCATTGTAGAAGGAATTGTCATTGGAAATATCTATGCTAAAAATCGTGTCATGTTGATGCCTACCGCAAGAATCTTAGGAGATATTACTACTCCGGAATTGGTGATCCAAAATGGTGTGATTTTAGAAGGCCGTTGTATGATATCCAATGATTTAAAACATTCTGCGAAAGATTATATCTTTGCAGAATACGATAAAGACAATTTATCCGAAGAGAAGTTATTTGGCAAAAAATCAGGTTAATAAAATTTTAAAAGAATATTTATTTATTACTGGTGGCGATCCTTCGGGTATAGGACCAGAAATCATTCGAAAGTCTTTGTATCAGTTAGGGAAGAATTATCAAAATTTAAAGATTTTTTATATTTTTAATTCTTCAAGCGAAGAGCTCGAAAAGCTATTTACTCAATTAATGGACTGGCAAATCTATGTAATTAACAACAAAAAATGGAGCGAAAAGGAATTTTTTCTTCTAAAAGATTTATCCATTCCAGAAAAGAATTTATTGTTTATCTATCAGGTGGGGCTTTATAATCATACCTATCCTACACAACAATCAGGTAAGCTTTCCTTTCTGGCGTTAAAAGAAGCAGTAAATTTGATCAAACTCTATGGTTGTAAGGGATTAGTTACAGCACCAGTATCCAAAGAGTGGATTGGAAAAAATCAACCCAACTTTTCTGGACATACGGGCTTTTTAGCAAAAGAATTTAAAACCCACGTTCTGATGATTATGTATTCGAATTATTTTTCTGTCATTCCTCTAACAGAACATATACCCATAAAAAAAGTACCAAAGGAACTATACAAAAAATTACAAGATCCTCAATTAATAAAATTATTAAAAGCGTTATACAATAAACATATTTTTAAAAAACGTTGGGCATTTTGTGGTTTAAATCCTCATGCAGGCGATAATGGACTAATTGGCAAAGAAGAAATTGAATTTATCAAACCTTTTATAGAAAAATTAAAGCGCAATAGAATTCCCATCGATGGTCCTATTTCTGCGGATACTTTATTTATTCCTGATAGATTACAAAACTACGATTTGATCTTTGCTTGTTATCATGATCAAGGCTTAATTCCTTTTAAAACCTTAAACGGCAAAGAAGGGATTAATCTTACGTTTGGTTTGCCCTTTTTGCGAACAAGTCCAGATCATGGCACAGCTTTTGATATTGCTTTTAAAGAAATAGCAGATTTCCAGAGTATGTACAATGCCATAGAAATTCACCTAAAAGGTTTATGGAATTAAGTAGTTTTTTATTACAATTTCGCGGTATTTTATTTTTATTTGTAATTGTATGGGGAATTTTTTCTATTTTACATCTTTTTCATTTTGGATTTAACGTTGTTTGGAGGTTCATTCTACTGCTTTTATTTATATTTTTTGTGCTTTTACATTATCCTTTTTTAATCGAAGAATTGAATCAACTTACTGCAAATTATCTAGAATATTTAAAAAAAATATTAAAAGAAATTGTAAATATTTTTAACTATATAGATTTTTTTTTGTATTTTTTTTGGCCTATTATTTTGATCTATTCTTTTTTTTCTACAAAAGAAAAAAAGGCTTTGGATTTTATCAAAATTTTTGTTGTTATAACGCTGATGTTTTGGTTGATTCAGTTTGTTAAAAACAATCCTTTTGTAAATCAGATAATTCAGAAATATTTTATAAAATACTTTTAATATTAATTTTCTAAGTTGAACAAAAAAAACTTGTAATTAACGTTTTTATATTTGATAAGGTCAATATGAAAATTCAAGGTTTATTTACAGCTATTATAACGCCTTTTAGTAAGGATGGAAGTAAAATTGATTATGATGCTTATCAAAAACTGATAGAAATGCAAATTGAGGCTGGGGTTGCTGGGATAGTTCCCTGTGGCACAACGGGGGAATCTCCTACATTGACACATCAAGAACACATAGAGCTCATAAAAAAAACGGTTGAATTTGTAAGAGGACGTACGCTTGTAATTGCTGGAACAGGTTCCAATTCTACCCAAGAAGCCATCGAGATGACAAAAGCTGCTTGCGATGCAGGTGTTAATGCCGTGATGTTGGTAAATCCTTATTACAATAAACCAACACAAGAAGGATTGTATAGACACTTTAAAACCATCGCTCAAAACTCTTCGGTGCCTGTTGTTTTGTATAACATAAAAGGTAGGACTGCTGTAAATATTGAGCCAGAAACCTTTGTGCGTTTAGCAGAAGTACCAAACATTGTGGCTGTTAAAGAAGCATCGGGGGATTTAAACCAAATGGCAAAGATTCTAAAATACACAAACTTTAAGTTAACCATACTTTCCGGAGATGATAACATTACGCCAGCAGTGATGGGAATTGGTGGACAAGGCGTTGTTTCTGTTGCATCGAATATCTATCCTAAACGCATGGTTAAGATGATGGATTATTATCTATCGGGTGATTTCGAGAAGGCAAATCAGATCTTTTATAGTTTGTTTGATTTTATGAATGCAATGTTCTGGGAAACAAACCCAATCCCAGTAAAAACCGCAGCAGGAATTTTAGGTTTGTGTGAACCTACTTTAAGATTACCTTTATGCGAAATGAGCGCGGAAAAGGTAGAACGTTTAAAAAAAGTCATCGAAAAAACGGGGGTAGATGAATGATTCGAATTGGTATTTCTGGTGCACTGGGAAGAATGGGAAAAACGATTGCTGGATTAGCATTAGAAGATAAAGAAATTCAGGTTGTATTAGCCTTAGAGCATCCCCAACATAAAGATTTAAACCAAGACTATGGTATATTGCTCCATCAAAAACCCATGAATGTTTTTCTTACATCTAACAGAGAATCTATCAAAGATGTTGATGTTTTAATCGATTTTACTCAACCAGAAAATACAACAGAAGTCCTAAAAGTTTGTGAATTTTACAAAAAATCCATAGTAATTGGAACGACTGGTTTTACAAAAGAACAATTCGATCTGATTCAACAATATAAAGAAAAGATTCCTGTTTTGATTTCTCCGAATATGTCGTTAGGAGTGAACGTTTTATTCTTTTTAGTGCAACAAGCTGCAAAACTACTACGAGAATTCGAAGTAGAAATTACCGAAATCCATCATTCTAAAAAAAAGGATGCACCATCGGGAACAGCAGTTCGACTCAAAGACATTGTTTTACAGATGTATGGGTTTAAAGAAAATGATGTTATCTATGGTAGAAAAGGAATTGTTGGGGAACGACCTAAAAAAGAAATTGGTGTTCACGCGATTCGAGGGGGAGATGTAGTAGGCGAACATACTGTATACTTTTTTTCCGAGGGAGAGCGAATCGAAATCACTCATAAAGCAACATCCAGAAACATCTTTGCAAGAGGAGCTTTAGTGGCTGCAAAGTGGCTAGTACACCAAAAGCCAGGACTCTATTCTATGAACGATGTTTTAGGTATAAGCAATCTATGAGTTTGATTTTGAATAAAATAAACCTTTTTGTTGTTATCGATATCCTTATCGTTGCATTTTTATTGTATCGAATCTATGTTTTATTAACGCGAACAAGAGCAATGCAATTACTTTTTGCTATTGTAATTATTCTTGTGTTTGATGTAATATCAAGAAAACTTCATTTAGAAACCATCTCTTGGATTATCAAAAATTTAAGTGCATACTTGGTTTTTGGTATTATTGTTCTGTTGCAACCAGAATTACGAAGATTAGTGGGCGAAATTGGTAACATGCCTATCTTTAACTGGATCAACCCAAAAAAAATTCAGCATTTAGATAAGATTGTAGAAGCCGTAGTAGAACTTGCAAAAAATCAGGTTGGATCGTTGATTTGTATCTTACAAGATATGAAGCCAGAATACATTATCGAACGATCTGTTAAATTAGATGCATTGGTTTCGAAAGAACTGCTTTTGACAATTTTTTACGAAGAGAATCCACTACATGATGGAGCAGTGATCATCGAAAAGGATCGCGTTACTGCCGCGGCTTGTTTTTTACCTGTTTCGGATTCTCCTTTATTAAAGACTACTCATGGTGCAAGACATAGAGCAGCAATGGGAATGGCAGAAGAAACAGATGCCATTGTAATCGTAACATCAGAAGAGACGGGAGAGATCAGCATCATGCATAATGGGCAAATGTTTTCTCCTATTCCTAAAGAAAAACTTAAAGAAAAAATCTTAGAGTTGATGAATAAAAAGAGTTAATTATGTTAAAATTTTTCCAACATCGATGGCAAGCAAAATTAGGAAGTCTTATTATAGCAATCATATTTTATTATTACGTTCAGTATACAAAAACTGCAACAAAAACATTTTTTATTCGCGTAGAAACTCCCACAATACCTAATCATCTCGTATTTAGAGAAGAACCGCCTGCATTTATTAAAGTAGAGTTTTCTGGACCAGAAGAATTGTTGGCTATTGATCCTTCGAACTTTAAACTGTATATGATCAATACTGGTCCTACCGCGGGTCTAAATAAATTTCGTTTAGAATTAATTCCTCCACCACCACCATCGTTGCAAATTCATCTAGAATATTCCGAAATAGAAATTCAACTTGATAATAAAAAAAGAAAAACATTTCCTATACAACCGATTTATGATTTACCTCAGAATAAAAAACTCTATTATTGGAATTTTAATCCAACCTCTATAACAGTAGAGGGTCCAGAATCCACCATAAATCGAGAATTCAACTTAAAATTGATGCCTTTAAAACTTTCTACCAATTCTTCTATCTTCTATGGAAAAGTAATGTTTCAGCAAATGCCTAAATTTACTAAGTTAGTAGAAAATCAACCCTTCGAGGTGCAATTAGAATTAAGGTACTATTCAGAAGAAGAATTTCAAGAAAAAATTAACCAACTTCCCCAAGGATTTAACTTGTTCGAATTGGAAATCCCTCTTA